>ERZ773021.95-NODE-95-length-79579-cov-6.45933_pt1 | contig 79579 bp, 81 predicted proteins | sample MGYA00511668_ERZ773021 | MGnify/ENA primary metagenome ERZ773021 (study PRJEB29015, sample SAMEA2737961) | human oral metagenome | biome: human oral; feature: human-associated habitat; material: dental | place: China | collected 2032 ...
AAAGGGCCGCGCCACGCTATTTTAAAAAGATTTTGTATATTCATAGTGTTAATTAGCAAATTAGAAAATTAGCAGATTGGCAAATTCTGTGAGACTAGAAAGGTTCTCCGATGATACGGGTTTTGTACTCACCTTTTACTATTTGCCAGCACACTTCGTAAGCATAGGCACCACTACCATTATGGGCAATAATGTAAATTGTATCTTCCTCTTTGTCATAATATACCGCATTATTATAAGAATTTACCCCTATTTATCAGCTCCATGTATTGCTAAAATTTTTAGGATATAATAATATTATAACGATTTATAAAATATAATTGCTTTATAATCAATGTGTTAAGTGTAAAAAATCTATGAAAAATATAACTGCTTATAAAATTATTATAAGTATAAAAATGTAAATATCTGATAGCCAAACAATTAACGAACGGCGGAATTTCATTCCGCCGTTCCCTCTTGCTACTACTTTTTTTGCGGCAAAATAGGGTCAAAAATAGCCAGCGTATGAGAGTTATTCTACCCCCTCCCCGCTCCCTCCATAGAGCTGGGGGAGGGGGTGGAAATAACTCGGATTACTCACAAGGTAGAGATTATTTTAATGCTGAAAATAAAAATCAAATGCGAGCTTGCGTGGCTTTTGGTGGGTTAATCTACCTCAACACCCAACACCCATCAAAGGCACCACATACTTTGCAAGACAATACCCTCCACCTATCAGCCAACACCACAGGATAGTGGCCAAGAGGAAAGGCTTAAAGCCAGCTTTCTTAAACTTATCAATACTCGTTTCAGCCCCTAATGCCGACATAGCCATAGTAAGAAGGAAGGTGTCAAACGTATTAATGAAATCAACACACGCCTTAGGAAGTAAATTCAAGGAATTGAAACCGATGACTACAAGGAAGAGGATAGCAAACCAAGGGATGTTGATCGTACTACCACCGTTACCCTCTTCCCCTCGTTCGGCAACGTTCTTTGCAACAAAGAAGACAATGACTAATAATACAGGTACCAACATCATCACACGAATCATCTTAACAATAATCGCAGAATTGCTCACTGCAGCACCCATCGCATCACCTGCACCGACGACCTGAGCCACCTCATGAATCGTAGACCCCGCAAAGATTCCCATTGCATCGGGTGATAAATCAAAGACACCTGCACGATAAAGAATCGGATAAAGGAACATTAAAAGTGTACCGAAGATTACCACCGTCGCTACCGCTACAGCTGTCTTATAAGGCTTTGGACGAATAGCTCCGTCGACACCTAACACCGCTGCGGCTCCACAGATACCACTTCCACAAGCTGTCAAAAGAGCTATACTGCGGTCCATCTTCAAAAGTCTACCTACCAAAACACCCAAGAGAATCGTTCCACATACGATAATCGCATCTACAACAATGGCTGGTAACCCTACGGCAACCACGTCTTGAAAGGTCAAACGAAAACCATAAAGGATAATACCAAAGCGCAACACACGCTTCCCACAGAAGGCTATACCTGGCACCCACGTGTCTGGGAGATTGTTACGAAGGCTGTTGGCATAAAGCATACCTAAGATGATACCAACAACCATCGGACTCAAAGAGAGTGCTTTCACCCATCCCATATCACCGATATAGAAGGCGGCACACGCAAACAAAGTAATCAGCAGTACACCATGAAGCGTACTACTACGCTGTTCTGTTAACTTCATAGACTTATACTATAATTATAAATAAAATTAAAAATATCCATGCCACAAGACTACATCAGTATACATAGCTACTTGGTACAAATCATCATAGGCACTTTTAGGGATAGGTACGTTTTTGCCGTTGATAGTTACAGTAATACTCTTGTAATGGTCTTTAGGTAGGAACTCATCATTATCTCGTCCATATATTTTCTTTCCATCAATGATATACTCACTATATTCTTTATGTTTTTTCTTGGTAATTTTATGTTTGCTTTTGTCGAATTTCTGTTTGGTAAGGGTTACGCTAATGCCTTTACCAGCAATGGTGATACTATTGCCTTGCTCTTTACCTTTGCCAATAGAAGGAAATTCGCTTATCATCTTTAGGCGACTTTTATGCACATAACCACTATCTATATGTACCCAATTAGAAGGGTTAAATTCCTCATCAAGAAATTCATATACAAGTGTGTTGTTAGGCAAAGTACCTACAATTTTGCTTTTTACATTTTCTTTGGCGCGAATGTTTACATAGCCGTCTTTGTCTTTTACTACGGCATAATCTCCAAGAGGACCTTGCGCAAAGGCATTGGTCGTAAGGAGGAAGAATAAAATAAGTAAGTGTTTCATATTCAATAGATAATTTATAATGAGTTTTTTTATCAAGTTATTTGTCGCTTTCCATACTTATATAAGTATCGTTTGAAAGTTTTTTAATAGATTTCAGATAATCTACTTTGTCTAAAACAGCACGTTGTTCTTTGATGGTTTCTACTAAAATTTTAAAACGTTCTTCTTTGGTAATATTGTGTTTAATCAGAGAAGCATTAAGACTCTCTATATTGCTGAGTATAGCTAATTCATTAATACTGGCGATGTCCCTTATATTTTCACCCTTTAATACTCTTTCAGGATTAGCTGCTTTCCATTGTTTAGCCGTACAGCCAAACATAGCGAGATTTAGCAAATCGGCTTCATCGGCATATACAAAGGCATCTTTTAGGTCAGAAAGAGTAGGAAGTATATAGTTTTTAACAGCATCGGTATGGATATGATAGTTGGCCTTGCTTAAAATCCTTTTCACATTCCATTCCAAATTGTACTGATTGCTCTCTAACTCTTTAAGACGCTGATATTCTTTTATCAGATATAGTTTAAAAACAGGACTTATAGCTGCTCCAAATTCAAAAGCAATATCTTTATGGGCATAAGTACCTCCATATTTTCCTTTTCGTGATAAAATTCCAATAGCATTTGTACTCTCTACCCAATTTGAAACGCTAATAGTAAATGTTGGCAATCCTGCTTCTTTTTTAAAGTGGTCGAATTCGACCACTTTAAAATTAGGGTTATAAAGTATTTCCCAAGTACCTAAAAATTCTAATGTACTTCTATTTCTTATCCAGTTTTTTATTATATCAGCAGCTCTTGCTTCATCATTTTTACCTTTAGCCAATCTGTTAATGAAATATAATCCTGATTGTTTATTGTAGCTAAAGATATTTCAACATCTTGTACTTTAAGTTTATTATTTGTTGGTGTCATATATTTGGTGAATTTTAGTTACATTATTAAAGTGGTTCTCCAATGATACGAGTTTTATATACCCCTTTTACTATTTGCCAGCAGATTTGGTAAGCGTTGGCACCATCACCATTGTATGCAATGATATAGAGGATATCGTCTTCCTTATCATAATAAGCAAAATTATTATCCGTATAAAGCCCTATCTCATACAAATCATCATAGGTACTTTTAGGGATAGGTACGTTTTTACCGTTGATAGTTACAGTGATACTCTTGTAATGGTCTTTAGGCAGGAACTCATCATTATCTCGTCCATATATTTTCTTTCCATCAATGATATACTCACTATACTCTTTATGTTTTTTCTTAGTAATCTTATGCTTGGTTTTGTCAAATGGCTGTTTGGTAAGGGTTATGCTAATACCTTTTCCTGCAATAGTAAGGCTATTACCCTGCTCTTTAGCCCTGCCAATAGATGGGAAGCCTTGTACCTTCTTTAGGCGACTTTTATGTACATAACCGCTATCTACAGCAATCCAATCAGGGGGAGTAGGTTCATCTTCCCAAAAATAAACATTCACAAGGGTATTAGCAGATAGCGTACCTACGATTTTGCTTTTTACATTTCCTTTAGCGCGAATATTTACATAGCCGTCTTTGTCCTTCACCACAGCATAATCTCCAAAAAGACCTTGCGCAAAGGCATTAGTAGTGAGGAAGATGAATAGAATCATTAAATGTTTCATAAGGTTTTCATTTTGAATAATCTTTCCACATGACAAAGAAAAGAATTTATTTTGACATAAAAAAGGATTTTACACTTTATTTACTCACAATTCAAAAAAAATACGTACTTTTGCCAAAAAAGTAAGATTTGAACCAGAGAACCCTTTTATTAGAAGTAAATCCACAGTCGTTCTATGGAGAACAGAATAGTAATATCGAACTACTAAGGAGCTATTTCCCAAAAATAAAAATTGTAGCTCGTGGTAATGAGATTCACATCTTCGGAGAAGAAGCCATCTTAGATGAGTTTGAGAGACGTGTAGAACAGCTTACTCTACATTTGGAAAAATACAATCACTTGGATAGAAACGTGATTGAGCGTATACTCACCTCAGATCATGGCACTTTATTACCCTCTACCCTTTTGGACAAAGACTTCATTGTTCATGGAGTAAAAGGGAAGATCATCCGTGCCCAGACCCCTAATCAGCAAAAATTATTGGAGCTCATTGGGAAAAACGACATGGTTTTTGCCATAGGTCCTGCCGGTACAGGTAAAACCTATACAAGTGTAGCCCTTGCGGTAAGAGCGCTGAAAGACAAGCAAGTCAGGCGTATTATCCTCACTCGCCCTGCAGTAGAGGCAGGAGAGAACTTGGGCTTCCTTCCGGGAGACCTCAAGGACAAGCTTGACCCCTATATGCAACCCCTCTATGATGCCCTGATGGATATGATCCCTATCGACAAGCTCAATAACTTCATAGAGAATGGTACCATTCAGATAGCTCCCTTAGCCTTCATGCGAGGGCGTACCTTGGACAATGCTTTTGTAATCTTGGATGAGGCACAGAATACCACCTATGTACAGATGAAGATGTTTCTCACTCGTATGGGGCGCAATGCCAAGTTCATCATCACAGGAGACCCTGGACAGGTAGACCTCCCTAAGAAGGTAAACAGTGGACTGAGTGAAGCCCTACATATCATAAAAGGAATCAAAGGGATAGGCACCTTATTCTTGGATGATAAAGATGTAGTACGCCACCCCTTGGTCAAAGAAATCATCAATGCCTATAGCCGTGCTGAGAAGGAAGAAGATTAGAGACGCCTTTGAAGGAAGAAATCCTTAACTATCTGGCTACAAGGCTCTTCCAACACTCCCTGTACTACCTGAGTCTTGGGGTGTAGCAAATTACCAAAAAGATGGTAACCCCGCTTAGAATCCGTAGCCCCATAGACCACCTTGCCTATTTGACTCCAATAGAGCGCCCCTGCACACATGACACAGGGCTCCAAGGTTACATATAAAGTACAATCCATCAGATACTTACCCCCTAAATACTCACTTGCAGCTGTAATGGCTTGCATCTCGGCATGAGCAGTGACATCGGTAAGTTTTTCGGTAAGATTATGAGCCTTAGCAATGATTCGCTCCCCGATAGTAATAACAGCCCCCACAGGCACTTCCCCTTGTTCAAAGGCAATTTGAGCCTCTTGTAAGGCCTTTTGCATGAAGTAAGTATCCGATAATATCATAAAAATCTATTTATTAAAAACAAAATAAACTATGGCAGAACATAATGATTTTGGCAAAGAAGCCGAAGAGGAAGCCACCAACTACCTCAAAAACTCAGGTTATGAAATCTTAGCACGGAACTTCTATTGGCAGAGTGCCGAGATAGATATCATCGCTAAAAAGGATAATATTCTTGTGATTATAGAGGTAAAGGCAAGAAAATCAGCCTATTTCGGAGAGCCCTATTCCTTTGTCAACCCCCATAAGATACAGCTATTGGCCAAAGCCACCAATCACTATATCAAGATCAATGACTTAGATATGGAAGTAAGGTTTGACATCATCTCTATTGTAAAAAACAATGCCGAGTATCACTTAGAACATATAGAAGACGCCTTCTATCCCTTTTAAGTGATTGATTTATAAAGAAAAAACTACTTCAAAAGAGTAGTTTTTTCTTTTTTATCGTTTGTTTACTTTCTCTAAATATTTTTCGAGAGCCATGGTCATAGAAGGAGTCTCAGGCAGAGGTGCTTGAATATCGATTCGCAAGCCCGCCTCCTCAGCTGTTTTAAGAGTAGAAGCCCCAAAGACAGCCACTCGAGTAGTTCCCTGCTTGAAATCAGAAAAATTCTGGAAGAGGGACTCGACCCCTGCTGGACTAAAGAAAGCGATAACATCGTATTTTACATCCTTTAGGTCGGTGATATCGGCATGAGCTGTCTTAAACAAGATTCCCCGCTTCCAATTAATTTTCAGATCATTCAATGACTTTTCTATGGCAGGGCTCAATAGCTCAGAGGTTGGGAAGAAAAATTTTTCTTCCTTATGCTTTTTAAGGAAAGGAATAAGATCCGCAAAATCCTTCTTTCCTACATAAATCTTTCGCTTTCTATAAGTTATATACTTTTGCAGATAGAAAGCCACCGCTTCAGAGAGACAGAAATAGCGCATAGTGTCAGGCACTTTAAAGCGCATTTCCTCGGCTACTCTAAAGAAGTGATCTACGGCATTCCTGCTGGTGAGAATAATAGCCGTATGTTGTTGAAGTTCAATCTTTTGCGCTCTCAAATCTTTTCCTGTTACCCCTTGTACTTCAGTAAAAGGACGAAAATCAATTTTTACTTTGTATTTCTCTATAATCTGATGATAAGGTGAATTTTCTGATTGTTCAGGTTGAGAAACCAAGATTGTTTTAACTTTCATAAAATCTTTATTTATTGAGATATAATCAAATAATTAACAAAAACATAAGGTGCTATTTCAAAGGTGCAAAGGTACAAAATAAAATAATACCAATATTGTTTTATTTCATTTTTATATAGCTTGGCAAATGAAATGACTCCAAGAATTTGTATATACAAAAATATTACTAATGAAAAAGCCAAGAGATATATATTATTTCCAGTGGCATATATATTCAAAAAAAGTAAAAATACCAAAACAAAAGCGGCATAATTAGAATAGCTTAAGCGAATGAACAGGAAGGAACGAGAGAAAGTGTCAAAATCAAACACATAACTTACGAATCGCTGAAAGATAAATTTCAAGAATATAAAAAGTCCCACTCCCAACATCACCAGATACTGCTGAGGTATATTATAAAAAGAAATTTTTATAGCAAAAAATTCTAACAATAGCCAAATCGCTACACTAAGTATCCCTCCTTGTACCAGTAATAACAAAAAGGTAAAGAGTACGCCACTTCTTTCCTTTTTATTGAATATAATAATATACTTATTATTGACCAATAGATTCAGAAACTCCTTGAACCTAAAGACATGATATGTCTTTATAAAAGCCAAAAGAGCTAAGATTGTTACAAATAGGAAAGATATCCAATCCTTATTTTCAAAAGAGACAGGGATCCACTTCATACATCTTATTTTAAAGTATCAGAGGGCAATTCCTCCTGAGGGGAGGGTGGCTGAGGAGGTGTCAGCTGTTTTTGCAATAGGCTATCCTCCTTATTCAGTCGCATACTCACGGCGGAGAGTATCTTATTACACTTCTGGGGGTCGGAGGAATAATAAGAAATATTTTCTGCCAATTGTAAGCTATCTACCCCATATTTTTTATACAACATCGTTGAGGTGAGTATACCGCTCTGCTCATAGAAAGTAGCGTCTATGCTTTTGGCCGCATTGAGCAAGGCCAGATCATAGAACACAGCTTCCATCTCCTCTTCCGATAAGAGTTTCTTCGGAGGAGTAACTACTTGAGAACAAGCTATCAAGCACAAAAAAAGGATATTCAGATAGCAATATTTCACTTTCTCTTTTTGATTAACGGGGCAAAATTACAATATTTATTTTAAACCAGCAAAACAATTCAGGATAAAAATCTATAAAGTAAAAGAAAGAAGCAAAGAAAAACCTTAACTTCTTTCTAATTACTACTATCTTTTATATAAATTTCTCATTATTTAGCGATATTCACAGCTCTTGTTTCACGGATAACGGTAACTTTCACCTGACCAGGATAAGTCATATCCGTTTGTATTTTCTGAGAGAGATTGAAGGATAGTTCCGCTGCTTTTTCATCGGATACCTTTTCACTTTCGACAATCACACGCAGTTCACGACCCGCCTGAATTGCATAAGCTTTTTTAACCCCTTGGAAAGAGAAAGCGGTATCTTCCAATTCTTTAAGGCGCTGGATATAAGAATCAAGCACTTGTCTTCGTGCTCCTGGTCTTGCTCCTGAGATTGCATCACATACTTGTACAATAGGAGAAAGCAGAGAAGTCATCTCAATCTCATCATGGTGAGCCCCTATAGCATTGCACACTTCAGGTTTTTCCCCATATTTTTGAGCCCACTCCATACCCAAGAGAGCGTGAGGAGTTTCAGTATCTGTTTCGGGAACCTTACCTATATCATGAAGAAGCCCTGCGCGCTTGGCCAATTTGACATTAAGTCCTAATTCGGCAGCCATGAGTCCACACAAGCGAGCCACCTCACGAGAGTGTTGCAAGAGATTTTGTCCATAAGACGAACGATACTTCATACGTCCTACCGCTTTGATAAGCTCAGGATGCAAGCCATGTATTCCCAAATCAATAATGGTGCGCTTACCTATTTCAGCAATTTCATCTTCTACCTGTTTGGTTGTTTTTTCTACAACTTCTTCAATACGAGCGGGGTGGATACGCCCATCAGTCACGAGCTTATGAAGAGAGAGGCGTGCAATCTCCCTACGTACAGAATCAAAGCAAGAAAGGATAATAGCCTCGGGAGTATCATCTACAATAATTTCCACTCCAGTGGCAGCCTCCAAAGCACGTATATTGCGTCCTTCACGACCGATGATACGTCCTTTTACATCATCTGATTCGAGATTGAATACAGATACACAGTTATCAATAGCCTCTTCCGTACCTATTCGTTGTATAGTATTGATAATAATCTTTCTGGCCTCCTGACGGGCAGTAAGCTTGGCCTCCTCAATAGTTGTTTGGATATAAGCCATAGCATCGGTCTTAGCCTCATTCTTGAGAGAGTCTACCAATTGAGATTTAGCTTCTTCGGCAGTTAGTCCAGATATTACCTCCAACTGTTTCACCTGACTCTTGTGCAGCCTGTCTACCTCTTCCTGTTTTTTATCTACCAAAGACATACGATGAGCGCACTCTTGATTTTTCTGTTCAAGCTCTTCATTGAGTTTTTTAGTTTGAGCCAGTTCATTGGATACTTGAGATTCTTTATCCTTAATACGCTTTTCTGCTTCAGATATTTTCTTTTCTTTAGAAAGAATCAGTTTTTCATGTTCGGACTTAAGTTCCAAGAATTTTTCTTTAGCTTGGTAGATTTTTTCTTTTTTAATATTTTCAGCCTCTACTTTAGCCTGCTTAAGGATATTCTGTGATTCTTCTTGAGCATCTTTCACTACCTTGAAAGCATATTTTTCTTGTTTTTTCTTCAGGACAAACCACACCAAAATACCCCCTATGAATACTCCAATAATGGCACCTACTACTAATGTTGTTATTTCCATAAAAATAAAATAATTATACAAAAAGCCTGCAAGAAGAAATCATATGAATAAACTCCTAAAAGCATATTTAGAGCTACCAAGCCCTTCAAGTATCCGCCAAGTGAAGACGGCACGCTTTGGTGGCTTGACTCACCCTTCTGAATTATTTTCTGTTGAGTTTACCAAAAAAACTATTCTTGCAGGCAGTAATCTTTATTACTTAGTTCTGTCAGTGTTTGATATATATTTTTTAATTTTTCAATATTTTCTTCTGTTTGGTATTCCTCAGTCAAGCCTTCATGAGAGAGAGGCATGGCTAAAGAAATAGCACACATAGCTAAGGAATCTTGTCTATCCTTTACTGGAAAGTTTTGCTCAAAAAACCTAATCTGCTCATTGATCCTTTGCGCAGCCTTACGATAGGCTTCCTCTTGTTCAGGAAAAATCTTCAAAGGGTATACCCTATCGGCTATTTTTAAGGATATGCGTAATTTTTCACTCATTATTGGGTCACTTATCTTGAGAAAGTTGGACAATACATTGTTCTATTTCGCGAATAAGGCTATTTATTTTGAGTTTGGCTTCCGTTCTTTTTTCATCACTGCCTAAAAGAGCTTGGGTTACCTTTAGGGCTTCATACTTTTGTTCATAGGCTTGTTTTTCACTTTGAGCCTTATCAAGCATATGAGTAAGAGCTTCAACTTGCCCTAATAGCATACTATTTTTTTCTTCTAAAGAACGTACATATAGCTGCACTTGAGGAAGTAATAATTCTATTTTTTGTATCCATTCTTCCATAATTCTATTAGAGAAAACTCCCTTACTTTTTGGTTGCAAAGGTAATACTTTTTGGAGTTATAAGCAACTATTTGTAAAAATTTTATTTCATTAATTTTTTTAATCAATATTTGTGATTTTTTAATATCTTTGTACTATCAAAAACACAAATTCAAAATTATGTTATCAATCAATGATACTCAATTAGTTATACTTGACTTTCAGGGCAAGTTATCCCAGATTGTATACCAGAGTGAAACTGTCCTATTGAAAGCAAGTGCCCTTATCAAAGGTATTAGGCACTTAGAAATCCCTATCACTTGGGTAGAACAGACCCCAGAGAAATTAGGACAGACCACTCCAGAAATTGCCGAATGCCTCAGTGGGCTGTCCCCTATGGCAAAATGTACTTTTTCAGCCTATGCCACTGAAGAAATTGCGCAAAAAATCCAAAGTCACCAGCGCAAGCAAGTCTTACTAATAGGAATAGAGACCCATATCTGCATCTGGCAAACCACAGAGGATCTGATTCAAGCAGGTTATGAAGTTTTTGTCCCCTGTGATGCAGTCTCCTCACGTACTTTGGAAAACAAACAAATAGGCCTTCAGATGATAGAACAAGCACAAGGAAGGCTCACCTGTGTAGAGGGAGCCTTGTTTTCACTTTTGAGAACCGCTAAGCACGAGAAGTTCCGAGATATAGCGAAACTTATCAAATAAAATCTTTTAGAAAGGTACATCAGGAATATCGCTTCCTGTGCTGAAAGCATTGTTAGGATTCCCCTTAGGGAGCCCTGTAGAAGAAGCTCCCTCTTCCTGATTATTGTATTTAGAAGAGAAGGATTGTACCTGATCGGTCTGTTCCTCAGCATACAAAAGGTTTTTGAGATTGCTAAAGACCCCATTGACAAACTGCAAGCGAATATTGTCCAAGCCCCCATTACGGTGCTTAGCAACAATAAATTCGGCTTGGTTTTCCGTAGGAGTCTGTGCGCTATCATCCCATGTTTCTAAGTTATAATAGCTTGGTCTATAGAGAAACGTAACGATATCCGCATCCTGCTCAATGGCTCCAGACTCACGAAGGTCAGAGAGTTGAGGGCGCTTATGCCCTGGCCTACTCTCGACATTACGCGAAAGCTGAGAGAGTGCTATCACAGGCAAATTCAATTCTTTTGCCAGCGCCTTGAGGTTACGAGAGATAGTTGAGATCTCTTGTTCACGATTCCCTGCCCCCTTGTTGGTCGTATTGGCCGTCATTAGTTGAAGGTAGTCAATGAAGATAATCTTAACCCCATACTTAGATACCATACGGCGCGCCTTGGCACGGAGGTCAAAGATAGAAAGTGAAGGTGTGTCGTCAATATACAAAGGAGCTTCCAAGAGTTCCTGAGTCTTGGTATTGAGGCGCTCGAAGTCCTCCACATTGAGTTTTCCTGTACGGAGCTTATCGGAGCTTATCCCTGTTTCAGAAGCAATAAGCCTAGTAATAAGCTGTATAGAAGACATCTCCAAGGAGAAGAAAGCCACTGGAATCTTGCTATTGACAGCGATATTGCGTGCCATACTCAGGGTAAAAGCTGTTTTCCCCATAGCAGGACGAGCTGCCACGATGATAAGATCTGTAGGCTGCCAACCCGCTGTGAGCTCGTCCACCTTGGTAAACCCTGAAGGAATCCCACTGAACTCCTCCTTTCGGTTATGGAGTTCCTCTATTTTCTTACGCGCCTTAATGACCAATTCCTTGGCAGACTCCGAAGTACGAGTAATATTTCCCTGAGTGATAGAAAAGAGTTTTCCCTCGGCACTATCGAGCAAGTCAAAAACATCCGTTTCCTCATCATAAGCCTCTTCGATAATCTCATTGGACATTTTAATAAGCCTACGTTGGATATATTTCTGGATAAGGATACGGGCATGAAACTCAATATTAGCCGAAGAGGAGACCCTTTCGGTAAGATATACCAAATATCCCCCACCTCCTATTTCCTTGAGCGTACCATCCTTGAGGAGCTGATCCTTAACAGTCATCAAGTCTATCGGTTGAGAATCCTTGAACAACTTATAGATAGCTGCATAGATCTTCTGGTGAGCTGGTGAATAGAAAGCCTCGTCGGAGAGAATATCTATCACCTCATCGACTCCTCGTTTTTCTATAAGCATTCCCCCAAGCACCACCTCTTCCAGCTCCAGGTCCTGAGGCGGAATTTTCCCCCTTTCGAGGGTTGGAATGGTACGAGAAGAGGTTACGACCTCCATAGGTTGAGGAGAAATATTTTCCATATCTTTAATAATTAATCAATTACAAAAAAGGACAACTTCCTTTTTTCTTTTGGCAAAAATACACGCATTTTCCCAATCTTTTCCCTTTTAGTTTTCAACAAATCCGTGAGTATTGTGTAAAAGTTTGCTTACCTATTGATTATCAAAATAGAATTATAGCAAAAATCGTTCAAAAAATTATTTCTGCAAAAACTTCCCCACAGATAGTTTGTTGTTTTTAATAATTTTCATACCTTTGCAGTTGGTAATCTATATCTGAAAAAACACATGAGAGAAGTCACTCGCTTGTTCGATATTCCCTATTATCAGTTAGAGAAATATCCTATTGAGAATGCTTTAGTCACTAAATATAACAATACATGGACTCCTATTTCTTCTGAAGAATATGTAAAGAAGATCAACCAGGTAAGTAGATCCTTATTGCGCTTAGGAGTACAGCCCCATGACAAGATAGCCATGGTTACCTCCAATAACCGCACAGAGTGGCATATTTTAGATATGGCTATCATGCAAATAGGCGCCCATAATGTTCCTATATACCCAACTATCCCCAAGGAAGATTACATATATATACTGAACCATGCTGAGGTAAAATACTGTTTTGCATCGGACAAAGAGCTGTTTGAGAAAGTAAGTAGTATAGCTTCAGAAGTAGCTACTTTGGAAGAAGTATTCACCTTCGAGACAGTAGAAGGCGCCAGAGGATGGAGGGAAATTCTTTCCTTAGGAGAGGACAATACCAATCAAGCTCAGGTAGATTCTCTCAAGGAACAGATTCAGCCAACAGATATGGCAACCATCATCTATACCTCAGGGACTACAGGTAAGCCCAAGGGAGTAATGCTCTCGCATGATAACATTATTAGTAATATCAAGAACTGCCATGAGCGAGTTCCTGTAAAATCGGGAGATATCTGTCTTAGCTTCTTGCCTGTATGCCATGTCTTTGAGCGTATGCTCACCTACCTATATCAGTATAATGGCATACGACTCTACTTTGCGGAATCCTTTGAAAAAGTAGCTGTAAATATTGGTGAAGTAAAGCCCCGCCTGATCACGGTAGTTCCTCGTGTAGTTGAGAAAGTATATGATAGTATCTACAGCAAAGGAGTTGCCCTCTCAGGAATAGCTAAGAGCCTATTCTTCTGGGCATTGCGATTAGGCTACCAATACGAACCCTATAACCAAAAAGGATGGTGGTATTCACTAAAGTTAAAAATCGCACGTAAACTCATATTCTCCAAATGGAAGAAAGCCTTAGGCGGTCAGTTACAGATGATCTGTGGAAGTGCCGCCTTGCAGCCACGCTTGGTGCGTGTATTTTCTGCTGCAGGTATTCCTATCTGGGAAGGGTATGGTCTTACGGAGACCTCGCCTGTAATCTCTGTGAATTGTAAAAAGGGACACCTGTGGAAAATAGGCACTATAGGCAAGCCTATTGACCATATCGAAGTAAAAATAGCCGAAGATGGAGAAATCCTCTGCAAAGGAAGCAACATCATGCTGGGATATTATAAGAACGAAGAGCAGACCCGCAATGCCATAGATGAAGACGGATTCTTCCACACCGGAGATATAGGCTTTTTGGACGAGGAAGGCTTCCTTACGATCACTGACCGCAAGAAAGAAATGTTCAAGACCTCAGGAGGTAAGTACATTGCCCCCCAATATATAGAGAACAAGCTCAAGCAATCCCGCTTCATAGAACAAGCAATGGTCGTAGGAGAAGGTGAGAAAATGCCCGCAGCCTTCCTACAGGTCAATTTTGCCTTCGTTCGCGAGTGGCTCAAGCGCCATGGAGACAAACAAACCCTTAGCAATGAAGCTCTTGTAAAAGACGAGCGCGTACGAGAACGCATAACACAAGAAGTAGAACGTATCAATAAAAAATTAGGAAAATGGGAGCAGATCAAGGTCTTCGACCTCACCCCAGATGAGTGGAGTATTGATGGAGGCCACCTCACCCCTACCCTAAAGCTCAAGCGCCGTATTATCCTTGAGAAATACAAAGATATGTATAATACATTTTACAATAAAGAATCTTAGAAAATACTGATTATGATATACCGATTTAGAGTTATTTTGGATGTAGATACGGACGTATTCCGTGATATAGAAGTAGAAAGCCATATCAACTTAGAAGACTTTCACAAATGTATATCCAAATCCTTCGGGTTCAATGGAGAGGAAATGGCTTCCTTCTATAAGAGCGATGAGGACTGGAACCAAGGAGAAGAATATAGCCTTTTTGATACTGAAGGAGATACCCCAGTGATGGCCGATACCATTCTGGAATCCGTTATGGACGAAGATAACCGACACTTCCTCTATGTATATGACTTCTACAATATGTGGACTTTTTTTGTCGATCTGAAAGAAATAGGCCATGAACAAGAAGGGGTAAGCTATCCGCATATACTAACTACCCATGGTTTTGTCCCAGAAGATGCCCCTGAGAAGAATTTTGTAGCTGAAGACTTCAATGAGTTCGACTCAGAGTTCAATGATTTCGAATTTGACCAAGATGAATTTGACGAATATCATGGTTACAATGATGATGAATATTATTCCTAAGTAGCCAATGACCCTTACTGACATAGTTTTTTTTGGTATTCTTATAGTCACTATAGGAATCAGCTATTATGGCTTTACCCATGAGGGTTTCTTTAGGCGGTATATGTTCAATGTCAAAGCCGTACAAGGTGGAGACTACATACGCCTACTCTCGGCAGGTTTCTTACATGCCGGTTGGGAACACTTGATATTCAATATGATATCTCTATTCTTCTTCCACAAGGTTATTCTTGTAGGAATGGGAGTAGATGTCTTTATGCTTATCTATATAGGAGCCATTGTTTTTGGTAATCTTTTTTGTCTATATATCTATAGGCATCAGCCTTATTATTCCGCTATTGGGGCATCTGGAGGAGTTTCTGGAATTATTTTTGCTTCCATAGCACTTATGCCACACCTGAGAGTCAATTTTATTCCAGGTTGGCTCTTTGGGACGATCTATTTTGGTTATTCGGTATACCGAATGCTTGATCCTCGTACGGGGGACAATGTAGGACATGCTGCCCACTTAGGGGGTGCCATCTTTGGGATTGCCATTATAGCTTTGTTGAAGCCCTTATTCATAGTTGAGAATGCGCTCTACTTGGGGATTATGGCGCTCCCCTTAGCCTATATGGGATACCGATTGCTAAAAAAATAATTTTTTATACCTTTGCCCCCATCTTAATCAATCATTCACCATGTTAGAACTCTTTAATACCCAGATAGAATCCCTTTCGATTCATCAGGTAGGAAATATGCAAAAGGGAGAAAACCTATTTCTCTCCCAGCAACCCTATACCCTTGATGACCAGATAACCAGTGTGCTCAAGGAATATTTCTTAAAACCCTTCAGAGAGAAGGAAGAAAACTTTATGCGCTTTGTGAACGAAACCTCACTTGAGTTCAATGAGATGTTTGCCATAGTTACAGAGATTTTCGAAAATCCTTCGACCATACACACCCATTCGTTACGAATTGCCCAGCTACTATATGAGCAGTCCAACCACCCTCATATCAAGTCTGGAGAGCTATATGTAGCCTACCTGACACACGTCACCCTTGACAATACCAAGGTGGAAGCCATTGGTATCTTCAAGTCCGAGATGAAACAGAACTTTCTACAGTTCGAACAAGGGCAAAACCAATTAGACATTCTCTTGGAAGAAGGAGTGAATGTCAATAAGTTAGACAAAGGATGCCTGATCTTCAATGTCAACGAAGAAGAAGGCTATAAGATCCTCTCGGTAGATAGCAACCGCTATGATACCAAATACTGGACTGAACAGTTCTTAGGAATCGATGCTCTTGCCGATGATGCCTTCTTCACCAAGAAATACCTAAAGATGTGTCAGGACTTCGCCAAGGAAGTTGTTCTCCCTGCCGAAGGCAAGCAAGAAGAAATCCTATTCATGAACCGAGCTGTGAATCACTTTGCTAAGAATGACGAGTTCGAGGAAACCCACTTCCTCAACGAAGTATTGGGAGACAAAGTATTCAAGAAAGAATATGCTGCCCATGAGGACGACGAAGACCAAAGCCGCAAACAGGGTTATATGGATCTGATCCCAGAGTTCCACAACTTCAAAGAAACCAAGGGAAAGAAATACTATATAGAGGATGTCTCCTCCTTTCCTATTGTGAACAAAGCCGTATCGGACATGCGTAAGAAAATCAAGAATATCATTGACTTAGACACCAATATACAGATACGTATGGACTTCATCAACCCAGAATCCGCAGAGAAATTTGTCGAAAAAGGTTGGGATGAAGAACGTGGTATGTTCTACTATCTTATTTATTTTAATGAAGAAAAGAAAAGCTAATGAAAACACTTCCTACATGGGCAGAAAAGCTCAATGAATTAGGAGCCAAACACACTCCTTGTTTTTTTACAATCAATTATCAAGGAACTCACGGGCATGTATTTCCCCTTACAGACCTACCTGAATCTGTTCGTTTTTCTTTCTCAGAGAAGACAGCCCCAACAGAGGCACCTATCACTATAGAAAAACACCCTGTTCCCTACGAAGTTTTTGAAAAATCTTTCCAAAAAGTACATGCCCACTTGGAAAAAGGAGATACGGAGCTAATCAACCTAACCCTTGCCACCGAAATATCACCCGTTTCCTTAGAAGAAGTATACCAAAAAGCCAAAGCCAAGTACAAGATTCTTTACAAAGATGAATGGGTATGCTTTTCCCCAGAGATTTTTGTAAAAATAGAAGATAACCATATAAAAACCTATCCTATGAAGGGTACCATCAGCACTACTCTGCCCGATGCAGAAGCACTGTTGCTGAACAACCCTAAGGAGATAGACGAACACAAAAAAGTTGTCGCACTCCTTTCGAAGGACTTAGCACAAGTAGCCTCGGATATACATGTAAGCCGATTCCGCTATGTAGATGTAATCGAAAAATCCACTGGTGACCTATTGCAAACCAGCTCAGAGATCATAGGTACCCTCCCCAATAATTGGCAAGCACAATTGGGCACCCTCCTTAGCAAGCTCCTTCCCGCAGGCTCCATCTGTGGGGCACCCAGAGAGAGCACCATGAAAGTCATCGCTGAGGCAGAAACCTATGACAGAGGATTCTATACAGGTATTGCAGGCGTATTCGATGGGAAGACCTTGGATACTTGTGTACTGATTCGCTTTATCGAACATATAGGAGAAAAATTCTACTACAAAAGTGGAGCAGGTATTACTGTACAGAGTAAGCCAGAGAGTGAATATAAGGAAATATTAGAAAAAATATACATCCCTAACTAAGAATGGAAGAAAGTAAGTTTATCGAGACTCTTAGACTTCTAAATGGAGAAATCTGTCACCTGAAGTGGCATGAAAAACGCTTAGGAAATACCTTTTCACATTTTTTTCCAAAAGAAAAGGTATTCCCTTTGACAACTATCCTAAAAGAACAAGAACTTCCAATGGAAGGAATCTATAAAATTCGCTTTGTATATAGTAGCCACAACTATATGATAGAGATACTTCCCTACCAGATAACCCCTATTGAGTCCATAAGCTGTGTAAGTGCAGATGATGTAGAATATAGCTATAAGTATGCCCATAGAGAAGCCCTACTTCAGCTAAAGAAAGAAGCCAAAACAGATGAGGTGATCTTTGTCAAGAACGGCTTAGTGACCGATAGCAGCTATGCCAATCTTGTTTTCTTTGATGGTACAGAATGGGTTACCCCTACGACCTTTCTGCTGAATGGTACCTGTAGACAACGCTTATTAAGCGAAGGAAAAATAAAAGAACGAATTATTCATGCTACTGATATTCCCTCCTTTACCCATATAGGACTTATCAATGCCATGATTGATTTAGGAGAATTATGCTTACCCTTGGATCGGATTTTTATAGATGAATAAATAATCCCCCTCTACATTATGTACTGATTCCCATGGCTCCTGCAACAGAGGTGCCTTAATCCCTTCAGAGAACTGGGACTTTCCTACGAAAATACGAGCTTCATCCCACAGACCCTCACTTATGAACTGCTGGAGTACTTGCGCTCCTCCCTCTACAATGAGGCTCTGTATTTGTCTATCATACAAATAATTACACACCTGATTTGGCATAGAAAGATCAGAAGAAAAAGTCTCATAAGATACATGCTCGGTATTAGGAGACTGTTTAGAAGAAAAAACCACTGTAGGTTCCCCCTGAAAAACATTGAAGGTATCAAGCAAAGAATGCTCTCCCTCTATAACCAACCTTAAAGGATTTTCCCCCACCCAATGTCGTACTGTAAGAGAAGGATTGTCCCTCTCCACTGTAGTTCTCCCCACTAAAATAGCACCTTCTTCGGCACGCCACAGGTGAGTTAGTTGCTGAGAGAATTCATTAGAGATCCATACAGGAGCCTGCTGCTCTTGGCGTAAAGGCGCTATAAGACCATTACGTGTCTGTGCCCACTTGAGAATAATATAAGGGCGTCCCTTGGAGTGAAAAGTAAAAAAACGAGCGTTCAGTGCTCGACATTCATCTTCCAAGACCCCTACAACCACCTCACAACCAGCCTTCTGCAGACGCTCAATACCCTTGCCTGCCACCTTAGAAAAAATATCCATACAGCCGATGACAACCTTAGGAATTTCCTTTTCTATAATCAGATCTGCACAAGGGGGTGTTTTCCCAAAATGCGCACAAGGTTCCAAGTTGACATACAAAACACTTTCCTTGAGCAGACTTGAATCCTTGACCGAAGCAATAGCATTGACCTCAGCATGAGGTTCCCCCGCCTTGGTATGCCATCCCTCCCCTATAATCTTACCCTGATGAACAATCACACTGCCCACCAAAGGATTAGGATAAGTATACCCCAAAGCCTTACCCGCCAAGGATAAGCAACGCTGCATGTATCTCTGGTCTGTAGTCATATTATATACACTGAAATTTGGCAGATACCCAGTTATTTCTCTCTATATGGCTTATATAACGAAGTCCTGCCGCCTGGCTACATTCCTGAATAGCTGGCAAATCCTCCAGATAAAAGCCACTGACTAAAAGCACCCCCTGAGGAAGCAATGACTGGGCATAAGCAGGAATATCCGAGAGCAGGATATTACGATTGATATTGGCCAATATAAGGTTGTATTTCTCTCTAGCAATAGCCGAGACCTCTCCTTGCTTTACAGTGATAAAAGCACAATTGTTCTGCTGGACATTCTCTGTAGCATTCTCCACACACCAAGGGTCTATATCTATAGCTGTAATATCATGAGCCCCTCGTAGGGCTGCCATAATAGCTAAAATCCCCGTGCCACAGCCCATATCCAAGACCTTAGCCTCCTGGAGAGATAGAGAAATAAGCTGCTGAAGCATCATATAAGTAGTCTCATGATGCCCAGTCCCAAAACTCATTTTGGGAGTAATCACAATATCATAGGGGGTAGAAGGTATTGGATGAAAATTAGCCCGTACTGTACAGAGATTCTCTACTACAATAGGAGAAAAATTCTTTTCCCATTCCTCATTCCAATTGACCTGCTCTATCTCAGTCACTTGGTAAGAGATGGTAAATTCTGGATTGCTCAACAGATAAATATCCTCCAGAATATCCTCCCTCCAGAGGTCTTTAGAAATGTAAGCTTTGAGCCCCGTAGGAGTATCCACAAAACTCTCAAAGCCTACTTCGGCAAGTTCTGCTGTAAGGATTTCAGCCCCCATCTCTGTAGGAGAAACTGTAAAATCGTATTCTATATAATTCATCTATTATAAAGATTAATGGTCAATGATTAATGATTAATGGTAGGTGCAAATATAGGAAGAATCACAATAACCACCAAATATTTCTCTTGTTTTTCTACTATAAAAATCGTACATTTGTGTATCTTTTACAGCATCTCCCTACCCATGAAAAAATATACATCAGGCTACCGGTTTTGGACAAGAAGACAAAAGCGAGGCATTTTAGGCTTAGTTCTCTGTTGTACACTATTGCAAGTAGCTTATTTTGTAATAGATATACCTACACATACCACAACTTTTTCTCAGGCACAGCTCTTGAGCTTTCAAGAGCGGATAGATAGCCTAAAATCCCAAGAACAAGCTCAGAAATATACTTTAAGCCCCTTTAACCCCAACTTTATCTCTGACTACAAAGCCTATCTCTTAGGGCTTTCCAAAGAAGAACATGCTCGGCTACAAGCCTTTAGAGAAGAAGGAAAGTATGTTAACTCCGCGAAAGAGTTCCAAAAGGTTACCAAAGTATCCGATTCCCTTTTGACTGTCATAGCTCCTCTGTTCAAATTTCCCGACTGGGTAAATCGAAAAAAAACGAACGATTCCTATCAAAGCAAATCCCCCGAAAAAATCATCAAGAAAGATCTCAATACTGCTACCGCCGAAGACCTATTGCCCATACGAGGAATTGGAGAAAAGCTCTCCGAACGTATCATAAAGTACCGAGAGCGCTTAGGAGGTTTCTCTCATAAGAAACAATTGAACGAGGTATACGGCCTTTCTGAGGAAGTCATCACAGAAGTATGGAAATACTTTGACCTACTCACTCTTGCACAGATTACCAAGCTTGATCTGAACCAAGCCTCCAAAAGAGAATTGGCTAAGATACCCTACTTAGGTTATAAAGAAGCTGAAGCCCTCTTGATCTTCCGCTCAGAAAAGGGAAACATACAATCATTGGAGGAATTGCAAGCCTTAGGATACTCCCCAGAAAAGATAGAACAACTTAGCTGGTACCTGAAAGTAGAGAAATAAGGGCTTTTCTTTGGTTAATTGCATAATATATTGTACTTTTGCACTTTATTTTCACAAAAAACTCACCTATGAATAAGAACCATTATGCCATCATCATGGCAGGGGGTATTGGCTCTCGTTTTTGGCCTGTAAGTACTTGGGCTTTTCCTAAGCAATTTCACGACATGTTGGGTACAGGACAAACCCTTTTGCAGCGTACTTACCAGCGATTGGCCAATTTTATCCCTAAGGAAAATATTCTTATTTCCACCAATGAGATTTATAAAAACTTAGTCAAGACACAACTCTCAGGTATCTCGGACGAGAACTTAGTCTTGGAGCCCTCCATGCGCAATACAGCACCCTGTATCCTCTATGCTACTATGAAAATCCAGAAACGCAATCCCAATGCGGTTTTCATTGTAGCTCCTTCTGACCATTGGATAGAACAAGAAGAAGAATTTCAAGAGAATGTAAAAGATTGTTTTGCCCTATGTGAAAAACAGGATATCCTGATGACCTTAGGTATCAAGCCTACTTTTCCTAATACCGGTTATGGCTATATACAGTACGACAAAACAGATCCACAGCAGAGCAAAAAGGTACTCCAATTCACTGAAAAGCCTGACTATGAGCGAGCAAAACAATTTCTTTCAGAAGGGAATTACCTCTGGAACGCTGGTATCTTTATTTGGCACACCCAGAGTGTATTAAAAGCCTTTGAGAAATACCAACCTCAGATGTTTGCCCTCTTCCAAGCAGGAGAAGCCACTTACAACACCCCTGAAGAATGGGAATTTATCAAGAATAATTATGGAAAAGCAGAAAACACATCGGTGGACTATGCTATTATGGAACCCTCGGACAATATCTATGTATATCCAGTAGGGTTCGACTGGAATGATTTGGGTACTTGGGGTTCTCTTCATGAGAAATTGGCTAAAGATTCTAATAACAACGCTGTAGTTAATGCCCTGACCCTATTCAAAAACGCTTCTGACAATATCATTCGTACCGATACCAACAAGGTAGTGATTGTAGATGGGATAGAGCACTATATCATCGTAGATACAGCTTCGGTACTGATGATCTACCCTAAGGAAAAAGAACAAAGTATCAAGGAACTCTTAGGAGAAGTCAAAGAGAAATTTGGCAGCAATCTCTCCTGATGGATTAAGAAATCATTTTTTGATATACCTTCAACAGATTTTCACAGACCTTCTCGTCTGTGAATTTTTGTACATAGCTGTAGCCTACTTCCGTCATCTGCTGTATACGCTCAGGGGAAGCAAGGAGTTGTTCTATGGCTTGTCGGATCTGCTGTGCGGTATTCTCAGTAGGATTCACATATATACTCCCCTTACCGCCGGCCTCCTCAAAGCAACTTCCCTGAGAGGTAATCACTGGAGTTCGGGAGAAAAGCGCTTCTATGATAGGGATACCAAATCCCTCAAATACAGAAGGATAGCAGAAGATAGTTGCCTCTTGGTATATCATAGCCAGTTCCTGCATAGAAACTCCAGAAAGCACTCTTATCTGTGATTCCATATTATTCTCCTGACAATAGGTTGCTATTTTTTCATAATAAGCAGTCTTCTTCCCTACCATAACCAGCGGCAGGTCTGTCCCTTTGAGCGCTTTTACAATCTCCAAAGCATTTTTTCGCTCCTCTATAGCCCCTACATTGAGTACAAATCGGTCAGGAAGTGCATACTTTTCTCGTATTTTAGTTTTCTCCTCCTCTGTATAAGTCTGCTTAAAAGCGGCATGGCATCCCTGATATACCACCGATATTTTATTGGGGTCTATATGAAAATAATCCACTATATCCCGCTTAGTCTGCTCACTAATGGCAATAATATGCTGCGATTTTTGGGCAGCATAGCGGAACTTAAGAGTATGTATTTTCCTATCAAAAGCACTATACCATTGGGGAAAACGCAAAAAAATAAGGTCATGTATGGTAACCACTGTAGGTACCTGCTTGTATATACCTATAGGAATCTCACCCGAAAGTCCATGATAGATATCAAGGTGCTCCTTCCGAGCAAGAGTTGTGATATGAAAAAGACGCCAAAGACTCTTGAACCGCTTCCAGAAGAAACCCTTAGGAGTAATCTCAGTAGTCTTAGGAGTGAGTTTCACCCCTAAGAATTTCCTTTTCAAAGGATTAAAGAGTACCAATTCTGTATCAGTCCTCTCTTGTAAGATACGGATCAGGTCACGGCTATAGTTTCCTAAGCCTCGAAAATTATGAAAAGCCCGCTTGGCATCGAATCCTATTCTCATTTCTTTGTTTTTAAAACCTCTTTCAAGAACTTAGCTGTATAGCTCTTTTTATTCTTGGCCACTTCCTCTGGTGTTCCCATAGCTACTACCTGACCGCCACCCTTTCCGCCTTCGGGGCCTATATCGATAAGATAGTCCATCATCTTGATTACATCCAAGTTGTGCTCTATGATAAGTACAGTATTACCCTTTTCGGTGAGCTTGTTAAGCACCTCCATCAGAATCTTTATATCCTCAAAGTGCAGTCCTGTGGTAGGCTCGTCCAAAATATAGAAGGTATTGCCTGTATCACGCTTAGAAAGTTCAGTAGCCAGCTTGATACGCTGCGCCTCTCCTCCCGAAAGAGTTGTAGAGGGCTGTCCTAAGGTGATGTATCCCAATCCCACCTCCTGTATGGTCTTGAGCTTTCGGTAGATTTTCGGGATGGGTTCAAAAAAGTCTACAGCCTCATCTATAGTCATAGCCAATACATCGGCTATAGATTTTCCTTTGTAGCGAATCTCAAGAGTTTCTCGGTTAAATCGCTTACCATGACAAGTCTCACACTCCACCAACACATCGGGGAGAAAATTCATTTCGATGACCTTCATTCCTCCTCCTTCGCAGGTCTCACAGCGCCCCCCCTTGACATTGAAACTAAAGCGCCCTGGTTTGTAGCCTCGAATCATTGCCTCAGGGGTATGAGTAAAGAGATCTCGTATCTCGCCAAAGACTCCTGTATAAGTAGCAGGATTCGAGCGCGGAATACGCCCTATAGGAGACTGATCTATATCAATCACCTTATCAATATGTTCCAGTCCCAAAATCTGCTTATAGGGCATGGGCTTCTTGAGCGCATGATAGAAATGTGCGTTGAGAATCGGGTAGAGAGTTTCATTGATCAAGGTAGACTTCCCCGAACCTGATACCCCTGTAACTCCAATCATCATTCCTAAAGGAAACTTTACCGATACATCTTTGAGATTATTCCCTGTACACCCTATGAGTTCTATAAAGTGTCCATTGCCCTTGCGTCGTTGTTTGGGTACCTCTATTTCCCGTTCTCCATTGAGATAAGAGGCTGTCAAGGTATGTGCTTTAAGCATTTCTTTTGGAGTCCCTGCAAAGATTACTTCTCCCCCACCCTTGCCTGCTTTGGGACCAATATCAATCACATAATCAGCATGGAGCATCATATCGGCATCATGCTCTACCACCACTACAGAATTTCCTATATCTCGAAGTGATTTCAAGGAATTAATCAATCGTTCATTATCACGCTGATGCAATCCTATACTGGGTTCATCCAAGGTATAGAGTACATTGGTAAGCTTTGAACCGATCTGGGTAGCCAAGCGGATACGTTGTGCTTCTCCCCCTGAAAGGGTCTTAGAACTTCTTCCTAAGGAAAGATAGTCCAAGCCTACATCCAAGAGAAAACGTAAACGTTCATTGATTTCCTTAAGAATCTCATGAGCGATCTTCTCCTGCCTGTCAGAGAGCTTTCCTGGCAAGGTGTCGAACCATTGCATAAGCTCCCCTATATCCATAGCCGAAAGCTGGGCTATATTCTTGTCAGCTATACGAAAATACAAAGCCTCCTTCCTTAGGCGAGAACCCTCACACTCAGGGCAAGGCTTTTCTTCCATAAAATCCTTTGCCCAGCGCTGCATGGAGGAACTGCTTTCGGAATCTTGGTATTGTTGTTCTATAAAATTAACAATTCCTTCAAAATCAATAGAGAAATCACGAGTTACCCCCATCGTTTCGGACTTTTCAGAGAATTTTTCCTTCCCTCCGAAGAGAATCATATCTATAGCCTCCTTAGGGAGTTTTTCTACAGGATCAGAGAGCTTATGACCGAACTTTCGCAGTATTGTCTCCAATTGTTGGAATATCCAAGTCTTCTTTTCTGCCCCAATAGCTATAATTGCCCCTTGCTTGATGGAGAGTGACATGTCAGGAATCAGCTTGCTTAGAGTGACCTCCTGTACTGTCCCCAATCCATTGCAGTGAGGGCACATTCCTTTAGGAGAGTTAAAAGAAAAAGTATTGGGCTCTGGCAGTGGATAAGAAATTCCAGTAGTGGGACACATTAGGTTACGGCTAAAATAGCGAGGAGTATCCTTTTTTTCAGTAAGAACCATCAAAATGCCGTTGCCATGGCGCATGGCCGTCTGTATACTCTCGCTCAAGCGGCGATGGGTGGTGTCATTATCCTTTATCTCCAAGCGGTCAATAACCACCTCAATATCATGGGTTTTGTAGCGGTCGAGCTTCATACCATACTCTATCTCACGGATCTGACCATCTACACGTACTTTGAGAAACCCCTGCTTGGCGATTTGCTCAAAGAGCTCGCGGTAATGTCCCTTACGTGACTGTACTACAGGTGCTAAGATATGGATTGTTTTGTCCCGATAATCCTCCAATATCAGCTGTTGTATCTGGCCATCGGTATAGCTGACCATCTTCTCGCCTGTGCGATAACTATATGCATCGGATACACGTGCATAGAGCAAGCGCAGAAAATCATAGATTTCGGTAATAGTACCGACAGTAGAGCGGGGCGACTTAGAAGTAGTCTTTTGCTCAATGGCTATCACAGGAGAAAGCCCGTCAATCTTATCCACATCGGGACGCTCTAATCCACCTAAGAACTGGCGTGCATAAGCAGAAAAAGTCTCAATATAGCGGCGCTGTCCCTCAGCATAGATGGTATCAAAAACCAAAGAAGATTTCCCACTTCCTGATAAGCCTGTAACCACAACTAATTGATAACGAGGTATTTCAATATCTATATCCTTTAAGTTGTGAACTCTGGCTCCTTGTACTATAATATTTTTATCCTTTTTCATTCTATTATAAATAGCGGATTATGTTATGCGAAAAGCTACTTATCTTTGCCCTACATGCCTTATGTACATGCTCCGCTGGGGACAAAGATAAGTAGTTTTGTTATATACACGAAGAAAAACTTCTAACTAAGAAACTTAGGTAGCTCCCAATGATATTTTAGAGAAAGCATACGTACGGCAATCACCACACAGATGGTAATAAAAACGACCCATGAATGATACTCAGCCATAACCCCATTGAGCAAGAAATACACCGTACCTCCTGCTACACAAGCTGTTGCATAGATTTCTTTTTGGAAAATAGCAGGCATCCTATTGGCCAAGACATCACGAATCACCCCTCCGAAACTTCCGGTCATAGTTCCCAGAACAATTGCAATGGTAGGTGAGAGGTCAAATCGAAGTGCCTTTTCTAAGCCAATGATGGTGAATACTCCCAACCCAATAGCATCAAAAAGTAGTAGCCAGTAGTTCCAGTGTGCGGCAAACTTATTTTTAAAAAACAAGGTAAAGACGACACTCACACCAATCATAAAGATATACATGAGATTCTTCATCCAGAAGACAGGAATACTTCCGATCATAATATCGCGTAGGGTTCCCCCACCGACCCCTGTAACGAAAGCCAAGATGAACATCCCAAAAATGTCCATACGACGCTCTAATCCGAGCAACACCCCAGAAATCCCAAAAACAAAAGTCCCTATAAGATCCCATAGATAAATAGGGTCAGAGGCAATTAACCTCATTTCCTGGCTTAGGGAAGCAAACCCATCGCTCAGACTTGAAATCACTTCATTCATTGTTATGATTCTATAAAAGATTTTATTGCATTTATCAGGTTAGCACTGGGTTGAAGCGCCTCTATACGCCATACCAGTTCCCCTTTGTGAAAAATCATATAAGTAGGAATCCCATTAATCTTTAGCTTTTGGGTAAGCTCTTTGTTCTTATCAATATCGATCTTAATGACACGTACAGCATCGCCTAAAGAATCTGCCACCTGCTGAATAGAATCGGTCGCATCCTTAGCCAAATAATGCCATCCCGCATAAAAGACAATAAGCACAGGCTTATTAGTACTGATTATATCTCCAAATACAGACATGTTGATTATAGTTTTTACATTGAACCTAATATTTATAGGTTATTATTTGCATACAAATATTTTAAAATCAGTTACTTATTAAAATTTTTCTGTACTACTATACCTATAAAATACAGCAAATATACAAATAAAATATTCCAAAATAAATGAGAAATATTCCATAACCTATTTATCTCTAAACAATTTTCCCCTACATAGTCATATTGATAGTAAGTAAAAGGGAAGCCTATATGTATATCATAGACTCTTGCTTGCTTTGGAAAAGGAAAAAAAGACAACAAAGAAATACTAGAAAATATCAAGATGGGGAAAACAATATTGTAAGATAATCTCAATATTTGCTTGAGTTTTCCTTTTGTCCTTTTATATAGTGCATACATTCCACAGCTAATTAGCATCGGAAATATAAGATCACATAGTAAAAATAATAAATTATCACTATGAGTATAAATGAAATATTGACAACCATCTCCCATAAAATTATATTGGAAAAAGGGAAATGGAAATCCTATCTGAATATTCCAAAAAGGATTTTTATCTATAAAAAGAAAAAAGCTTATAAATGAAATAGTAAGGAACAATAATATTGTTACAAATACTAATTCACTGGTTTTTGATATTTTTCTGACCATAGTTTCATCCTTTACATCATGTCTTGGCACAAACAATAACACCCTTCATACAAAACAATAATCCGTTGCAAATGTATAATTTTTTCTTCAAATAACAAAGAAAAATCTTCTATTTCCCTTCGGAAGAAAGAGCTTCTTTGGTTTTCTTTTTCAATTCTATAACGGTGATCTCAGGAGGCATACCTACACGACCTGGAAAAGCTAAATAGCCAAATCCACGATTGACATTGATATACCTATCCTTTTCCTTATAGACTCCTCCCCAATACTTATAGCGCCATCCGGCAGGACTCCACTTGATCACTCCTGGAATCTCTATTCCAAACTGCATACCGTGGGTATGCCCACTTAGGGTCAAGTGAATGAAATTAGGATCCTTGAGCACCTCATACTGCCAATGGGTGGGGTCATGAGAAAGCAATATTTTGAAATCCTTCTTATCTACTTGGCTTAAGGCTTGCTTTAAGTTTCCTTTTTTGACAAATCCTTGTCCCCAGTTTTCCACTCCTACTACTGCTATACGCTGCTGCCCACGAGAGAGAAACACAGATTCATTATTGAGCAAACAAAAACCTAACTGCTGGTGAATCTGCTTGAGTGTCTCTAAGTTTTTAGCTTTTTCATCTGGGGAATCCCACTGTACATAATCACCATAGTCGTGATTTCCCAATACGGAATAGACTCCATCCTTGGCATGTAGCTGCTTGAAGTGAGCTATCCATGGACGCATCTCTTCAGCTTTGTTATTGACCAAGTCACCTGTGAAAAAAATAACATCTCCCTGCTGAGCATTGATCATATCAATCCCATATTGTACTTTCTCAGCATTGTCAAAGCTTCCTGAATGAATATCCGAGATATGTACCACTCGATAACCATCAAAAGCCTCAGGAAGATCATCAAAATATAAGGTATGCTTTACCACCCTATAGTTATACCTTCCCCAAAGCATCCCATAGATCATCCCCGCAAAAGGAATTGCCGCTATCCCCATCCCTATAAGGCTGACAAAACGTCGGCGTGAGGGGATAACTTTCTCTTTTTTGGTACGGAAAGGCACACAAAACAAGCGTACCAAGGTCTCTCCCAAGAAAAATATACTAATAAGCGTAACAAATAGTAACCATGAGAGGAACAATCCAAAGGAAAACTGACGATGTTGATCCCAGACACCAACAAAGGATTCATTCCAAAAATAAAGGAAATAAAAAAAGAAAAAAGCCGATGCCGTATAATACAAATAAGTAAAAATCTTATACTTTACTGCCTTACGCACACAGAAAGCACCTAAAAGCACCATCAGTACGTAGAAAATACATAAATAATTAATGAAATGATGCATAATGATAATGTTTAATGATCAATGATTAATAATGATCAATGATCAATAATATGTAACTTACTTTCTTCTTTTTCTTTTAGAAGAGAAAGTATTAGAAGCCTCTTTGCGCTTACCACCTTTCTTCTTATCCTCTTTGTGAGAGAATTTTTTGTCCTTGCTCTCTTTTTTTTCCTTTCTATCTCGTCTGTCCTTTCTTCCTTTACCCTCTGAGGAACGTTGTTGAGAGATTTCTATATGAATAGCACGATTGTCCATCTTGAAATCGGCAAAGGTATCCAATACCAACTGAGTCATCTCCGCTTCTGTATTGAAGAAAGAGAAGGTATCCTTCACATCTACCTTGAAGATGTCGTTCTTGCCTAAACCAATGTTTTCTCTTAAAAAATCCTTAAGCAAACGCCAGTCATAGCTATCACGTTCCCCTATATTGATAAAGTAACGTGTTTCCCCTTCAGAGGAGAAGGACTTACCTTCGGAAGGTTCCGCATTGAGGTCTTTGGACTTGCTATAATAGTTGTAAAAACGATTGAACTCTACCGCTACCATACGCTGGATCAGTTCCTCACGATTTAGATTGCTCAGCACATCGTAAATGGCTGGCAGATACTCATTGACCGCTGGATTCACCTGTGTATCCTTAATCGTATTGGCCAAGTGGTAGAGCTGTATCTCGCAAATTTCCATACCACTGGGGATAGACTTATACTCAAAAGTCTTCTGGATGATCTTCTCAATAGTCTTGATACGCTTAGCCTCACTCTTGGTTAGTATGACCATGGATACCCCCGACTTGCCAGCACGTCCTGTACGACCACTGCGGTGAGTGTAGGTCTCTATCTCGTCAGGGAGTTGATAATGAATCACATGCGTGATATCATCTACATCTATCCCGCGAGCTGCCACATCGGTTGCCACGAGCATCTGAATCTGCTTGGCACGAAAGCCCTTCATTACCAAATCACGCTGGTTCTGGCTCAGGTCGCCATGTAGTGCAGCAGCATTGTAACCATCCTCTATCAGCTTTTCGGCTACCGCTTGTGTATCGCGCTTGGTACGGCAGAACACCACTGAAAAGATAGACGGATTGGCATCGGCTAAGCGCTTGAGAGCCTCATAGCGCTGACGACCATTGACGATATAGCACTCGTGGAGTACATTGTTGGAAGCCTGATTCTTATGCCCTATGGTAATCTCCTTAGGATGGTGCATAAACTCTTTGGCTATTTTGGCCACCTCGGCAGGCATCGTAGCAGAGAAGAGCCAAGTATTCTTATCATCAGGTGTTTCGGATAATATAGAGCGGATATCCTCATAGAAGCCCATATTGAGCATTTCATCGGCCTCATCGAGCACACAATAGCTAATCTGCGCAATAGAGGTAAACTCACGGCGCATCATATCCTGCATACGGCCAGGGGTCGCCACGATAATATGAGCCCCTTTCTTAAGGCTACGAGCCTGTTCCTCTATACTTGCTCCTCCATAGATAGCCACAATATGCACCTGTGGCATATACTTAGCATACTGCTTGAGCTCGGAGGCGATCTGCAAACACAATTCACGAGTAGGAGCTAAGATGAGCCCCTGAGTCATACGCTGGGTAGGATCTATGAGTTGAAGAAGTGGAAAACCAAAAGCAGCGGTTTTTCCTGTTCCTGTTTGTGCCAGAGCCACCATATCGGTAGGGGCTTCCAATAGCACAGGAATAGCGGCTTGTTGTACCTCAGACGGACGCTCGAAGCCCAAGTCATCAATGGCTTCGAGTAGGGGTGCGCTTAGCCCCAATGTTTTAAATAAATTCATACAAATAGTAATAGGGTGCAAAGATAGAAATTAATTATCAATTACACCCTAATAATTTGGAAAATATATTTTTGACTTTTGATTCACACAAATAGTGAAAAATTCTTATTCAATGAATATGATAATTTGTCTCATCAGCTAATTACCTCATTTCCTTAAGATCGGATTCAGCTCCTCATCGTTATACATCTTCATCTGTTTGTATACTTTCATGTATTTTCTTCCTGCAGCGATATCGTCCAAGAGTTGGTCAAGGGCAAGGGAGAGGTCTTCTCGCTGCTGTAGAAGTACTTGGAGCTTCTCACGGCACTTAGCAATATGTTCAGTAGTGGCATCAGTGCGCTCGGTTTCCTGCTGCATATGATAGATTTTTAGGGCTAAGATAGAGAGCCTATCCACTGCCCATGCGGGGCTCTCGGTGTTGATCGTTGCTCCTAATTGGGGAACTACATCCTTGTATTTATGAAGAAAATAGCTATCTATATACTCTACTGTATCAGTACGGTCTTGGTTGGAAGCGTCTATTTTTCGCTTGAGTAGGAGCGCTTCTTTGGGATCAATCTCAGGGTCACGAATGATATCTTCATAATGCCACTGTACGGTATCTATCCAATTTTTTCGATATAGAAGATGCTCAATAGTCTTACTATCGTACGGATTCTCAAAGGGTTGATTCACATCATCGGCTATATGATAGCGCAGGATACTCTCCCAAAAAATGTCATAAGCTAATTTACTAAACATATTCCTTGTTTTTTTTGCAAAAATATCGTTATTTTGCGTAATAAAAAAATTTATTTTTGAACAAATGATTATCCATCCTTTTGACCAGAGTCCATCATTGTTTTTAGAGTTTGTCGCCGAACTCAGAAATGTTGAAATACAAAAAGATAGAATGCGTTTTAGGAGAAACTTAGAGCGTATCGGTGAGCTATTGAGCTATGAAATGAGCAAGACCCTCCCCTACCAAACCCAACGGGTTGTAACCCCTTTAGGAGAAAAAGACATTCCCCGTATTAAAGATAAGATTGTGGTTTGTTCTATTCTTCGGGCAGGATTAGCCTTGCACCAGGGGATATTGAATTTCTTCGACAAGGCGGACAATGCTTTTATCTCCGCCTATCGCAAGCACACCTCCCCTTCGGAGTTTGAGATCTTAGTCGAATACTTAGCCTCTCCCTCCCTTCAGGACAACATCCTTATATTGGCCGATCCTATGCTGGCGACAGGGCGTTCGTTTGTCAATGTATACAACTCGCTCCAACCATTGGGTACTCCTAAAGAAATACACCTTTTTGCAGTCATTGGCTCCAAACAAGGATTGGAGTACGTCAGCCAACATTTCCCAGAAAATGCCCACTTATGGATCGCTACTATAGATGATCACCTGAATGAAAACAGCTATATCGTCCCAGGCTTAGGTGATGCTGGTGATTTGGCCTTTGGGGAGAAAATGCAGGGATAAGGATATCAAAAAAATAGATTTTAGAGCCTTATTCACAATGATTACATTAAAAACAAGTGATTTATTCATAGGAAATATTGATAAAAAACTATCAGATATAGCCTATATAGAAAATATAGCTGACGATTATTCTCAAAATCATAAATTATATGTTTTTTATCCTATCCCTTTCAAAATAGAACTTTGTTTTGATAATCAAACCTCCCTCAAATATGTGATGGTAGAGAAAAATACCCCTAAAGAAGTTGATCTTTCTTCTCAATGCCTTTTTATAGATGATCTTTCTATTTTTGAAAAAACACTTTCAGAAATTGAAACTCTTTGGGAATCATCTCTTAATAAGAATAGTATCAAAATAGGAAAAGTTACTCTCTTTTTTGAAGAAGAAAAAATGGATAGTTTATACTATTTCCCTTCTACTATATAAGAGAGTGTATAGGAACCTGAAATAGAAACTAAAAAGGGAGATATAGTTAAGAATTATAACGATACAAAAACAGAAATGAGCAACTCTTTCCCCTATACTTATACACAACCGAGCTTGGTAGAATAGGAGAATTTTATTCAGTAATAAAAACGAAATATACTAACTTTTTTTGAGAAAACTGTCTTTTTTCATAGCTCTTATAGCCTTTTTGGGGTGTCAGTTGGTGCTGGCGCAGGACACACTACGTACCAAAATCATCACAAATGACTCTATAAGGATAAAAAGTGACTCCTTATATAAGAGGATAGAGCGCAAAACACAGAAAAGCAGGCTTACTCGTAAGCTCCACGAATGGCTTTTTTCTTCTGTAAAGACAGATTCGCCCTCCTCTACTCCTGTTAAGAAGAAAGAAATATCTCCTTGGGGAGCTTACCAAGGGAAAATTATCCGCCATATCCATATTACCACTTATGATCCTCTGGGGTTCAATGAGCGGGATAGTACCCAACAGCCTAACAAGTGGGAAGTATTAGGAAACCGCTTTCATAACAAGACGAAAAACAAAGTAGTAGAGCGCTTATTACTCTTTAGCCGCTATACCCTTTTAGACTCTATCAAGATCAAAGAGTCGGCTCGTGTATTGCGTAATCAGTCTCATATACGTAGGGTCAGTATAGAGGCTATCCCTACCCATAGTCCGGATTCAGTGGATATAAAAGTAAATGTATTGGATAGCTGGAGCTTCTATGCTGATGCCTCAGGTTCCTTGAGAGAAGGAACCGTACGCGGATTTGAAAGAAACTTTTTAGGATTGGGACATCAGATCTCCACTCGCTATAGTCAAGAGATTCGAGGGAGTGCACGCCCAAGCTTTGGGATAGACTATGCCATTCCCAACCTATATGCTACCACTCTAAATACCGCCGTAGGATATTCGTTTGACTTTGACCGATATTATTACAAATATGCCTCGGTCACCCGCCCATACTACTCCCTCTATACTCGCTGGGCATCCGGAACAAATGTGTATGTACGCACCTTTGAAGATGGAATCTTCAAAAATGACTCTATCTACCGACAAGATTTTAAAGTAGCTGGAAAAAATATCTGGGGAAGTACCTCTGTACCAATTCTCAAAAGGCACACCCCTGCCAACCGAGTAACTAATTTAGTTTTTTCTTTGCGCTATTACCAAATAGACTACCAAAAAGCCCCTGATACATTTCTTGATCCCGATCGTTTTTATTCGGATAAGGATACTTATTTGGCTTCTGTGGGGATCAACTATATAGGATATGAACAAGATAGGTATATCTTTCGTCATCAAGATATAGAAGATATTCCTATAGGAAAAAGTTTTACCCTTATAGGAGGTTTTCAGGAGAATTTAGGACAAAGAAGACCCTACTTAGGGGGACGACTGATGTATGGAGATTATTTTTCCTTAGGATACTTTTCTGGGGATGTACAGATAGGGAGTTTTTTCGGCCATGACACACACAAGCAGAGTACCTTACGGTGGGAATTCACCTACTTCTCCCCCTTATTTCAGATAGGCAGATGGCACTTTAGACAGTTTGGCAAATGGCGTTCTGTGATAGGTCTCTCCCGCAAGGACTATGTAAAAGATCGTGTGACCCTCAATGGCTCCACAGGGATTGTGGGTTTTGATAGTCCCACACTCACTGGAGTACATAAGTCTATCTTTACCCTACAGACCCAATCCTATTCGCCCGTTTCTCTCTGGGGATTCCGTATCAGCCCCTTTCTGATGGCCGATATAGGCTTTATAGGCGATGACAATCATTCATTTTGGAAAGACCAAATGCTAACCAAGTTTGGTATAGGGTTCTACATTACCAATGACTATGTCCCTTTGGGAAATTTTCAATTTTCCTTTATCTATATGCCACGTATTCCAGGAGTGGGAAATCACATACAGAAGTTTAGCGGGATAAGCAATACCGATTTCAGGCTTCCTTACTTCAACTATCATATTCCTGAACTTATCCGCTATGAATAGGAAAAGTGTCTGCAACAGATTGGTTACAGACACTCTTTAGCTCTAAAGAAAACTCTCTATAGTACTAATCCTCATAAAGTGGATTGGTATCCTGTTTGGAGAGTTCCTCCACCTTATTTTGTTTGTTAGTTTTAGCACGGGTGACAATTTTGCTGATGACATACTCCTCTTCCTTTTTCTGTCCTTGGAAGATAAGCTTTCCTGCCTTGGCTATATCCCCTATATATTTTTTGATCAAAGCATACATTTCCTTATTGGCTTGTGTATGGTACTTTCTCTCATTCATTAGGGTATTTTGCAAGACATTCAGTGCATCCAGCTGCTTGGTTTGTTCCACTATTTTTTCCAAGAAACCTTCAGGCATATCAGCAATTCTCTCTATATTATCGCTATAGTAAGGGATGGCATCGCGAACAGCCTTGACCACTCCTGCAATATTTCTACCATTGATCTTTGTCACCACCACCTTCAGCAGAGAAGTATCCAAACCAGATCGAGTGGCATAATCCTTAAGGAAAGTGATATTGCGGCGCAACTCATCAGCCTGTTTGTATAGGTTCGCTGTAGTTTCCTTCTGCTTGATCACAATAGCATTGGTTGAATCATTGTTTTTCAGTTGGCTAATTGCCTTTTTGAAGTTCTCTAAATAAGAGGCATTCATAGTCTTATAAGTAGATGAAAAAGAATCTAAGTCCCTTTCAAAACTCACGGCGATAAAATCAGCTATTACCGCATAATCTTCATGCTTAATAGTAGGTGCTTTCATAAATATATTGGTTATAGGAGCTAAGAGATAGTAGCTCACAAATGATTGTGCAAAAATATATGTTTTTTTCTTATTTCACAAATTTATTTTAATTTTTTTCTTTCTTTTGGATTTTAGAAAAAATAAAAGGCAAATGAGCAAGAGACTCAGTTACCTTTTACATTTTTACTGTATAATATAATAGAAGTTACTGCATTTTTTTAGCTTCTATACTTAGGGTGGCGTGTGGTACTGCTTTAAGGCGTTCCTTGTCAATAAGTTTGCCCGTTACACGACATACTCCATAGGTTTTATTTTCTATACGGATAAGTGCATTTTTCAGATCACGAATAAACTTTTCCAAACGGGTAGCCTGTGCCATATTGGATTCCTTACTCATCATCTCAGAGCCTTCTTCGAAAGCCTTGAATGTAGGAGAAGTATCATCCACACTATTGTCTGCTCCATTGAGATAAGAATTGCGTAAAAACTCCAAATCCATTTGGGCTTTTTCCAACTTCTGTTCTATAATTGCCTTAAACTCTTGTAGGTCCTTATCCGAATAACGGACTTTTACTTCTTCCATAATATCAATGTTTTATTTACACTTATTTTTCCCTAAGAAATTTATAGAGAAATCATTTTTTTGAATTGTGCAAAGATACAACATTTTTTTGAATATTTATAGCTTTTTTACAAATAAGTGTATGCCTTCCCGTAAAAAAATGACTTAAGTATCTCTTTCTTAGTAAAATAATCACTTTTGTTAAACCTATCATACTTGAGTAAATAAGGAATTACTAAGTTCCTATCTCCATCCAAAAAGTTCGATTTTACCACATTGCTTTACCCCACTGAGTCCTTCAAAGGGATTTTTTGTGTATTATTTGATATGCTTTATATTTTATTGAAAAACAATTAGTTACAATATTAATCTCCTGCTTTCAGGTTTCCTTGCAAATCCATATAGACCCTTTTCCCATTGAGGTATGCCATTATGCTCCCTTTTCCCGAATTGCTAAGAGAAACGAAATCATATATAAATGGAATGACTTCCTTGCCTTGGGTATTGACAAAACCATATTTTCCTTCACGCATTGCCTGACAGATACCCTTGAAAAAGTAATCTCTTATCTGATCATATATCACAGGAATAACCTCCTTGCCTTCCTTATTGACATACCCCCATTTGCCATTGCGTTGTACTCTAGCTATGTTAAGTCCTTCTAAGGAAAAGTTTGCTGAAAAATAATCCGCCTGATCATACACAAAAGGAACCACAATCTTATCCTGCTTATCAATATAGCCCCACTTGCGATTGTACTGAACAGGGATGAGGCCGTCTCTAAAATAATTACTCTTGACAGCTTCATACTTACAGGGGACTATTTCCTTTCCTTGGTTATTGATAAAGCCATACTTTCCTCCAAGCATGACCAAGGCTGTTCCTCCTTGGAATCGGCTCTTATAAGGATGGAAAAGAGCGAATCTTTCATAAATGGGCGGTGTCAAGACCTTTCCTGTTTCGGTTATATACCCCTTTTTTCCCTCCTTAACCACTACATAAATCCCTTCTGTAGGCGGATATATGAAAGTATAATCTAAAGGAATAACAACTTGGTTCTGCCAATTGATCAGCCCCATTTTATTATTTTTTATCACCCTTATCCTATCCTCAGACTTGGGATAATATTCTTCTGTATAGATATGGTCATATTCAAAAAGAATAAGTGTTTCTCCCTCTTTATTGATAAATCCCCACTTACCTCCCTTTTTTGCCTCAGTATAAGGAGTGTCATAATGGAACGATTTTGCTTCTTCGTATAGAAAAGGGATAACTGTATTTCCCTTTGCATCCACAAAGCCCCACACCTTATCAAGCCTCACTAATGCTCTATCGGAAACGAACTCCTCTGCCTGATCATACACAAAAGGAATAACTAATTTCCCTTGAGGGGTGATAGCACCCCACTTATTGTTTTTCTTGACCCAAGCTATCTTATCTGGATAACCAAAAGGCTGTGCTTGCTCGTATTCAAGGGGGATGACCACTTCATTTTCAAGAGTTACATAGCCATATTTTTTTGTTTTTCTATCTTGGACAATAAGGAGCTCTACAAGCCCACTTCGCTTAATAGAGTCATATTTTTTTTGCCAATGCTCAGCGAAACTGCTCACTCTTTTCCCATAGAAATCCACCCCCGAGGAGAGTATCATTGGACTTTCTAATAGGTGTTTATAGGAAATAGTATCTTGCGCCATAAGCACGTAGACTAAGAAAAATGATATCCATAAAAAAACTGTTTCCATAAGATTTGAGCTATAATGAAACTAAGACAAATTATCTCTCTTCTCCTACCTCAACTAACAGCCAAATTAGCTGCAATCCCAATTGTATAGGACATCATCAAACTTACAATGGGCTAAATCTTCTCTATTGATAAAGAAGTTCGCGACCCCTGCATCCCCAAACATTACTGAATACTGTTCGTTCCACTCAGATTCTATTTGCAATAATAGTGTATCATGAAAGTCATCATCTTCTCTTGGATCATATTGGGCAAAATCAGGATAACCTCCTATTTTATGTCCCGCTCCATTAGACAGATATTTGTAAAACACTTTTAGGACTTCCTCTGGTAGCCCCCATAATCCTGGAAATTCTTCCGAAAAAGCAGCTTCCCATATCTTCTGCATCTCATCGTCAAAATGTACATCTGCATAAGAGATACCTTCTACTGACTTTTCAAAGCCCAATGTTAGGCTTTGGTTAGGATTAAAAGGAAGTTCAAGGGCATTTTCTAGGGTGAAAATATTATTTGTTTTTCTTTTTGAGGCACTTATCTTTGTATAAAGTTCTTTAATATATTCTATAGGAAGACTTTCTTGTATCTTTGGAAAATAGCATATTCTCTTAGTATCATTCTGGCAACGATTCTCAAAATTAGCACCATAGTACTCATCGCTGGCTATCCAAAATTGCAACAATCCCTTCTTAGGATATAGGCTATTTTCAGGCAATTGGTCACAATTGATTTGTGCTAACATAAAGAGCGGTTCACCTTGAGAGGTTGTAGGCAATGTCCCTTCTTTGGGTATATAGGGCAATCCTCCCAACTTACTATCTGTAAGAACTAAATTTTCATCTATTGAAAGGCTAATGCGAATTACCTCACGTGCTGTTTCTGCATTGAGAGAATCCATCAATTGTTTGATTTGTTCTTCCGTAAATATCATAACACAATCTATTTATAAAATTTTGAGAAATCATTTTCGTGAGATTACGAGATGGATCATATACACGGATAATCCATCTTTCGTAACTTCTTTCAAATATTTAGCTTTCAATCTTTTATGTAACTCTTCAATACTAGTAACTTTCCCTTCTTTAGCCTGTTGATGAGATTCTCTATACATTTCTTATCTGAAAAATCTATTTTTTCATCTATTATTCACATACTCTACTGCGAATACCTTTTTATCTTTACTTGTTACCTGAATCAAACCTTCTGAATGCCAATCTTAGTCACAATATCATCAAAAGTGACTTCTTCTCCTTGGAGAGTGTCGGCAAAGAGGATTTCATTGGCTAAGGTCTCTGCTTTGATATAGGCTTCATTGGCACGAACAGCCTTCTCAAGTGTATCTTGCTGTTGCAGGCGGATACGAATCCTATCGGTTACCTCAAGACCTGTATCTTTGCGAAGGTTCTGGATACGATTTACCAGTTCACGAGCGATACCTTCTGCGCGTAATTCATCTGTAATAGTAGCATCCAAAGCCACTACCAAACCTGTAGAGGAGCTAGCCACAAGCCAGCCTTCTATATCCTGAGAGGTGATTTCCACATCATCAAGGGTCAGTGTTAGGACTTTTCCATCAAGAGTGATTTCTTTAGTACCTTGGCGCTCAAGAGCTTGTATATCTTGCTGGGTAAAGTCATTGATTACCGTCGCTATATCCTTCATTTGTTTGCCATACTTAGGCCCTAGAGTTCGGAAATTAGGCTTGATTTGTTTTACCAAAATACCAGAAGCATCATCGATAAACTCAATCTCTTTTACATTCACCTCGTGCTTGATGAGATTAGCCACCGCCAATATCTCAGTTCTTTCGGCTTCACTAAGGGTAGGAATGAGTATCTTCTGCAAAGGCTGACGCACCTTGATCATCTCCCTCTTGCGGAGGGAAAGTACCAAGGAGGAGATATTCTGTGCTTTCTCCATCTTGCTTTCCAGCTGTTTATCAATGTATTCTGACTTGCTCTGAGGGAAATCCGTAAGGTGTACAGATGCTGCTTTATCCTTTCCTGTAGCCCCATTGAGGTCACGATAGAGCTTATCCATAAAGAAAGGTGCTACTGGAGCAGAGAGCTTAGCCACCACTTCCAAACAGGTATAGAGGGTTTGGTAAGCGGATATCTTATCCTCTTCGTACTCTCCCTTCCAGAAACGACGACGGCAGAGACGTACATACCAGTTACTTAGGTTCTCTTGTACAAAATCTGAGATGAGTCGGGTAGCTCGAGTAGGTTCATAATCCAAGAAAGCTTCTTTTACCTTGACAATAAGCGTATGTAGCTCGGAGAGAATCCATCGGTCTATCTCTGGACGTTTCTGCAAAGGCACTTCCGCCTCAGCGTAGGTAAAGCCATCCAAATTGGCATATAGAGCAAAGAAAGAATAGGTATTATAAAGTGTTCCAAAAAACTTACGGCGTACTTCCTCAATTCCCTCTACGTCAAACTTAAGATTATCCCAAGGATTGGCATTAGAAATCATATACCAGCGAGTAGCATCTGCACCATATTTTTCCAAAGTTTCAAAAGGATCTACGGCATTGCCTAAGCGCTTGGACATCTTTTGACCATTTTTGTCCAATACCAAACCATTGGACATCACATTTTTATAAGCTACAGAGTCGAATACAGAAGTAGCAATAGCGTGAAGTGTATAGAACCAACCACGAGTCTGGTCAACCCCCTCGGCGATAAAGTCAGCAGGAAAAGCCTTGCCCTTATCGATAAGGTCTTTGTTTTCAAAAGGATAATGCACTTGTGCATAAGGCATAGAACCGGAGTCGAACCATACGTCTATGAGGTCACTTTCACGCTTCATAGGCTTTCCAGAGTCCGAAACTAAAACAATGGTATCTACAATATTCTTGTGTAGGTCTATTAGGTCATAGTTTGCCTCAGACATATCTCCAACCTTGAAATCCTTAAATGGATTTTCCTGCATGAGACCTGCCACTACTGACTTGTTAATTTCAGTGATAAGCTCCTCAACCGAACCAATGATTTTCTCCTCCTTAGTATCCTCGGTACGCCAGATAGGTAGCGGGATTCCCCAGTAGCGAGAACGAGAGAGATTCCAGTCGTTGATATTCTCCAACCAATTGGCAAAGCGTCCTTCACCGGTGGCCTTAGGTTTCCAGTTAATCTGCTGATTGAGTGACACTAATCGATCTCTTACCGCAGTCATCTTAACAAACCAAGAGTCCAAAGGATAGTAGAGCACGGGGGCGTCAGTACGCCAACAATGAGGATAGCTGTGGACATATTTTTCCACCTTGAATGCCTTATTTTCGGTCTTGAGCAGAATAGCCAATTCTACATCCCAAGACTTCTCAGGTGCTTCCCCGCTCTTGTAATATTCGTTCTTGATATATTTTCCTGCAAAAAGCTCAGGCACTTTGTCTCCTTTGAGAAAACGTCCTTGTAAGTCCACCAAGGGAACCAAGTTGTCATTCTCATCATGAACCAACATAGGAGGGATTCCATTTTCCTTCCCTACACGAGCATCATCTGCCCCAAAAGTAGGAGCTATATGTACGATACCAGTACCATCTTCAGTAGTTACAAAGTCACCCGAAATCACTCTAAAGGCTTTTTCTGGATTTTCAGCAGGAAGGAACCAAGGAATCAGCTGCTCATAGGTAGTACCCACAAGGTCAGCACCCTTACATTCGGCCACGATCTGGTAAGGTACCTTCTTGCGATTTTCATCATTGGCATAAGCCACAAAATCAGCCTCCTCGGAGGTTTCAAAGAATTTTCCAGCAAGCTGTTTGGACACCAATGCTTTTGCCAATATCACTTGTATAGGTTCGAATGTATATTGGTTAAAGGTTTTCACCAATACATAATCAATATTTTTACCTACTGCCAAGGCTGTATTGGAAGGCAAAGTCCAAGGAGTGGTCGTCCAAGCTAAGATATATACAGTTCCTTCAAGATTTCCCAGTTCCTTTGTTGCTTGAGGGGCAAAATCCTTTACCCTGAACTGAGCTACGATTGTCGTATCGCTCACATCGCGGTAGCAGCCTGGTTGGTTTAGCTCATGAGAGGAAAGCCCAGTCCCCGCCTTGGGTGAATATGGTTGAATAGTATATCCTTTGTAGAGCAAACCTTTGTTATACAATTGTTTAAGAAGCCACCATACCGTCTCCATATATTTAGGCTTATAGGTGATATAAGGATCGTTCAAGTCCACCCAATAACCGATCTGCTCGGTAAGGTTGTTCCAGATGTCGGTATAGCGCATCACCGCCTCCTTACAAGCTTTGTTATAGTCAGCCACAGAGATTTTCTTACCAATATCATCCTTGGTAATGCCTAATTCCTTTTCCACCCCCAATTCCACAGGAAGACCATGAGTATCCCAACCTGCCTTGCGGAATACCTGTGCTCCCAACTGGGTATGGAAGCGGCAGAAAATATCCTTGAGGGCACGAGCCATCACATGGTGGATACCAGGCAGCCCATTGGCAGAAGGAGGTCCCTCATAGAAAATAAAAGGTTCCTTGCCATTACGGAAATCTATACTCTTTTGGAAGATATCATTGTCTTTCCAAAATTGCAATATCTCTTGGGCTATCTTGGTCAGTTCTAAGGCTTTGTACTCTGTAAATTTCATTTTTCTAATTATTAAATTGTCAATTGTTACATACTGTGGATTTCACAGCTAATTTTAAGGAAGCAAATTTACAACTTTTTCTCAATAAATCAAGTATTATTTTTAATTTTTAATATCGTTGCCCTTCTATTAGTCTTTGCAAAAATTTAACTTTACAGATATTGCTGTGTATGATAAAGTTTGTATATTTGCATATTCTTAAGCCTACTACTTTTAGTAGAGATATGAATTTTTAATTTGAGATAAAGAAACATAACATATTAAGCGTTTCGCTTTAGCACTTCCCGTTATAGAAAACGACCAATTTTTTAAATGTTACGAGGAAGTAAAAGTAGAAATGCCTGCGATTAACGTGGGCATTCCTTTTGCTTTGTAACATAGCCTTTGGTCGGGCTTCTATAACGAGTATAAAGGAATGTTTACGTTTTTTTATTTATTAAAGAGCAACTAATCAAATTTTAATAAATAATGAATAAAATCTTCACATTAATCGCAGTTGCTTTAGTGGGATACACCCCTATTAAAGCTCAAAATGTCAAATTAGGAGTTAGAGCTGGTGCCAATATATCCACTCTTACAAATTTTAGTTCATATAGAAATACTCCCGAAAAAATAGACACCAGTGAAATAACTACCGGTCTTAGAATGGGAGGATATATAGGTTCCTTTATTGAATATCATATCACAGAACGAATCGCAATAGAGGGAGGATTTACTTATTCTTATCAAGGTGCTAATTTCAAAACAGGAAAACATACTACTACTGATACAAAAAATGGCAATACCATAAGAGAAGAAACTTATAATTTTAATAAAGGTAGCCACATTGTCTTCAATCAACTGAACCTACCTACATGGCTCAAATACAATTTCACTTCATCACTACAAGCTAAGACAGGAATAATCTTGGGATATCTTTTGAGTTCAAATGTTAAAAACAGTAATGACTCTTATAGTCCTAAACCTATAAACCGCTTAGATGTAGGATTGGGCATTGGAGGAGAATACAATTTCTCTTCAGGATTATTTATTGACACTAATTTTACCTTAGGACTTACTGAACTAAAAGTAAAAAATAGCAATAATTATACAGACCCAAGTTTTGAAAATCGGGTATTCCAAATAGGAGTCGGATACAAATTCTAATAATTTTATAGGATAACAAAAAAACACTGCAATTTCTTTGCAGTGTTTTTTTGTTATAAAATTTTTGGGCTTTTTAGTTTTCTCCATTACTAACAGCTACTAAAAAAATCATCTCATTGGACTTGGATATTTTTTTAAAAATTATAAATATCTTTCTCTCCATTTAGGATCATTTCAAAATTCTATGTTTTTCCTGAAAGAGAAAATGTAAAAGATTATCTTCTCCTCCTATTAATTGTATTTCCTAATTATTTAATAAATATCTATATGTTTATAATATTTACAAACACCACATTTTTTTGAAAAACTATGTGTAGTTACTTGATTTTTGCTAGAGATAATAGTCAGTTTTCCACATTCATCAATTGTCCGAGATTTTCCATTAACTATTTAGGACTCTAATTGCCAAATACCAGTGATGCCTCCAGAGGAATCTTCACTTTACTAAAAAAATAAACAAGGCTATAGAAGCCATTGCTGATAATAAAATTCTTCACCACATACCAATTGTGGACTCATTGGTTATTTTCTTCACTCCCCTATTCCTTTTATCTTTCCGCCAAGTAGTGCCATGGAGGTCAGTACAGCCCCTATGGTCACTCCTACCAAACCATGCATATTGACCGATTGTCCCGTAACGTATAGGTTGGGAATATGTGTCTGTGGCATAATATGGTTTTGTCTTGTTCTGAGGATATTCTTCTCATAGCCATAGATAGCCCCTGTAGGGTTGCCTATATAATCGCGATAGGTCAGCGGAGTAGCGGTATATTGCGCTACTATACACCCCTTGAGCTGTGGAAAACGCTGATATACTACCTCCAAGAGTTGTTGGGCTTTTCGAGCCTTGAAGGCCTCATAGTCCACACCCCTACCCTGTGGTGCTGTGAGTGTATGGGTTGTGCTTTCCCACTGACTGAGCTCTTGAGCATTCATGTAGGTTAGGATCGTCATATTATCTGCATAAGCCCCCCCATCCTTAGGTGGGTTCATGGAGAGCATATAGGTAGTGGGGAAAGTATCTGTTGTGTAATGGGTAGCCTGCCATACCTGAGAAGAATCTCTATGCCAATAGATATTATAGGGCAAGTAAGGAAAAGACTGCTTCTTGAGTACCAAGTGCAGCGAGAAGACCCCTGCAACGGGTGTCAATGCGTCTATCCGCTTGTAGTAAGCAGGTCTGAAATGGGTTCTCCCCGCTATGGATAGCAGCTGCTTTATATCTATATCCGAGACAAAGTCCGTAGCTATATATTTTTCCTGCTGAGAGGTAATCACCGAATAGATTTTCCCCTCTCTGTACTCAAAAGCAAGTGCCTTATTCTCAGCAAATAGTTCCACTCCTAAAGCACGTAATTCCCTGAGCAGTAAGGAGGTAATCTGAGAGCCTCCTTGGCGAAAACGCCAGGCACTCTCTATGTAAGAATTGACCGAAAGGGCATGTACATACAGGGGCGTGTGCTCCCCTACGCCCCCATATAGAAAATTACTCCCTAAAAGTACTGCCTGCAGGCGCTCATTGGCAGTAAGGCTTTTGATATATTCGGTCAGAGACTGCTCCAGCCAAGACTGATCGTAGCTTCCCTCCAAGCGGAAACGATATAGGGGGAAGGCATCACAGACCTCTTTTATTTTAGTTATATATTGTTGCAAGGCCTCATGCTCTTGGGGAAAATAGGATAATAATGCCCTTACAAAAGAAGTATATCCCTGTGCATGAGGATAAGCCATCTCCTCCTGACCAAAGCAAATATAATCAAACCCCTCCTGTGGCATGCGCTCTAAATCCAAATAAGGGAGGATACCTGCATAAGAAAAATAATTATAGAGGGTCTGCCCCTTATCAAGACTACCCACATAGTGAACTCCCGTATCAAATAGGATTCCCTGACGCAAGAAAGTCTGCAAGTTGCCACCAAACTGTTTGTTCTGTTCAAGTACAGCTACTTTTTTACCTTCTTTGGCTAAGATAAGTGCGGTCATCAGTCCCCCAAGACCACTTCCTATGATTATTGTATCGTATTTCGAACGCATGGAAAGTTCCTTTATTGAAGGGACAAATATAGATATTTTTCACGAGATTAGAAAATTAATATTTCTAACTTCTTTTCTCGAATATTATTGTATATTTGCACTTGAATAGTTTATACGCAAGAATACATAGTGGCTATGGAAGAAATTTTATACAAATATCTCCCTCATGAATCGGTCATTCCTTGTTTTGCTCTGATTAAGGAATTGGGAATCTACCTAAAAATCGTCAACGAACGACAGAGTCGTCATGGGGATTATCAGCGGCTTCCTAATGGGCAACACAAGATTACGATCAATGCTAATCTGAACAAATATCGTTTTCTGATGACCCTCATTCATGAGATTGCCCACCTTGTAGCCATCGAGAAGTACGGTCGCCAGATCAAGCCTCATGGCAATGAGTGGAAACTGACTTACCAAGGGCTGATGCAGCCTTTCCTCCGTCCTGAGATATTCCCTACGGAGCTGCTCTCCTATCTTGTTATTCACTTTCAGAATCCGTCGGCCAGTAGTGATACCGATGTACACCTATCCCTAGCCATGCAACAATATGATACAGAAGAACGCCGGAAACACTATCTCTTTGAACTACCTACAGGGAGTTTCTTCCGTACCGATGACGGACGTCTCTTCCGCAAAGGAGAAAAGAAAATCAAGCGCTATGAATGTACTGAGGTGGAAACCAACCGAAAATTTGTTGTACAGCCCCACGCCTTAGTAGAACGAGTAGAGCTAATATAAAAAGCCACTTGACTGCTCAAGTGGCTTTTTAGTATTTTAGAATCTATACGCTTATATGGCTTTACATCTTTCCTTGAGCCAAGCACGTTGTTCTTCACCTACTAAAGGACTAATTTTTTCCTCTACCCATTTGTTATAGTTATTGAGCCAATTGCGTTCTTCCTCGGTAAGTAGAGCAACATCAATGGCACGGGTATCCAATGGGCAAATGGTAAGTGTCTCCAATCCGTAAAAATCTCCAAACTCAGAAGTACCCTTTTTCTGTACTACAAAGAGGTTTTCTATACGAATACCATAACGTCCTTCGCAGTAGAGACCAGGTTCGTTAGAACATACCATGTGCTCGAGTAGAGCGACATCTCTTAGATCTTTACGAAGACTCTGAGGCCCTTCATGCACACAGAGATAGCTACCTACTCCATGACCAGTACCATGACCAAAATCACGCATATTTCTCCATAGGATAGCCCTTGTAATGGCATCGAGCTGTACCCCACGAGTACCTGTAGGGAATAGGGTATTGCTTAGAGTAATCATGGCCTTCATCACCAAGGTGTAATCCTTCTTGAACTCATCAGAGAATTTTCCTAAAGGAATAATACGAGTAATGTCGGTAGTTCCTTCAGTATAGTGAGCTCCTGAATCGATTAGGATAGTACCTTCTGCCTTGACAGGTACCCCTGGTGTCTCGGTAGCATGGTAGTGAACTATAGCCCCATTGCCCAAATAGCCTACAATCATCGCAAAGCTATTGCCCAAGAAACCTTCTTGTTCGGCACGGAACTTATCCAAGATTTTCCCTAAGGAGTATTCGGTGAACTCTACCTTACCTATATTCTTATCAAGCCAACAGAAGAAATTGGTCAGTGCCACCCCATCCTTAATCATCGCCTTGCGGAAACCTTCGAGCTCTGTTTCATTCTTAACAGCCTTGAGTAGCTGAATAGGAGAAACTTCTGTATATACAGTATTTTTGGATTCTACTGTATTGAAAATAGATTGGTTAGCATCTGGAGAGAGCAATATTTTTTCTCCGTTTATATGACTAATTTCTTTGAAGAAATCGTGATAATCCTTCAGTTCTATATGATGCTGTTTCAGATAAGCCTTTACCGAATCATCACACTGTTTTAGTTCTGCAAAGAGTGTTGCTTTCTCTGGAGTAATAGAAAGGTAGGCGAGGAATACAGGATTAAAAACTATATCATTCCCACGTAAGTTGGTTACCCAAGCCACATCATCCAAAGCTGTTACCAAAAAGTGAGTCACTCCCTTCTTCTGCATTATCTTCCTAAGGGTAGCAATCTTACTAGTAGCAGATTCTCCTGTATATTTTTCAGGGCGCACATAGATAGTTTGGCGCTCATCCTTAGGTCTTTCCTTCCAAATCTTTTCGATAAGAGGAGCATCCACGATGGTAATATCTTTACGCTTTAGGGTCTGACTGAGCAAAACCCAAGTGTTATGAGGAGTACAAAGAGCATTGCAGCCTACCTTAGCCCCCTGATGAAGTTCATCCAAGAGCCATTGATCACTCTCAGGGGCATCCTTAGTACCTTCTATATAGAAATCCACCCCTGTACCTGTGAGCTGATTTTTAGCCTGTACTAAGTAGCGACCATCCGTCCAAAGCACAGCCTTATCTTGGGTGATAAATACATAACCTGCTGAGCTATCGAAACTTGTAATCCATTTTCTTTCTTCCCAATAAGGGGTAAAGTACTCACTCATGTGAGGATCCGCATTGAAAACCACAAAAGCGTCCAAGCCATTGGCTTTCATCTCATTACGAAGTAATGATAATTTTTCTTTTGTTGTCATTATTTTTCTTTTTTAAAATATAGTTTGCAAAAACACTTCTGTCGCCCCTATTCCATAGCGAGCATAATCAGCATCTTGGTAGATGAGGTTGCTATAACGAGCAAAGAGTGTCTCCAACTCCGCCTTGAGCACTCCCTCCCCTACTCCATGTATAAAAACAATACGTGGAATCCCACGCTTGATGGCAAATTCTAACTGATGCTTAGCTTCTTCTATCTGAGTGGTGAGTATATCATAGTTGGTCATGCCGCGAGGGGTGGCAACCAATTTCTCTATATGTAAATCTACCTCCATGGCAGGAGCCACTTTTTTCTTAGCTTTTTTCCCTTTTAGTGTAGCTGTTTTTGTATTTTTTTCTTCCTTAGGAGCTATCCCTGTCATTCTGTGGTAATGCAAAGAAGCGTTTTCATCTATTTTGATCAATTCCTGAGGTGAAAAAGTAAGCAATAAGCCCTCTGAGGTCTCTACACAGACCCCTTGGGCAGTAATCTTAGTTACTTTCCCTTTGATAGATTCATCTATCACCTCCACTACATCGCCAATCGCTACCATTTTTTATTCTTAAAATATGTGCAAAGGTACAAAAATAATCTTTAATTATCAACGATTATCGAATAATTAACACTTGACAAATTCCATAAAAAGGTGTACCTTTGCAAAATATTTCAAGTGTATACTTTCATGACATTTAGAACCTATATTTCCATACTATGTACCCTGATTCTTCTATCCTGCAGCAAGGTAGAACCTGAAAGCTATTACCTGCAAAAGGCTACCCAAAAAGCATTGACTGAAGATGCCAACTATACTGTAAAAGACTTTATCTGGCGAGGACTAAACCAGTATTATCTATGGCAACCACAACAGGAGCTACTCTCCGATACACGATTCTCTCCGGCAAATGCCACCAATCCTGCCTATGTAAATTTCCTAAAAAGTTTTTCTTCTAATGAATTGCTTTTCAATTCATTGAAATACGAAGGGGATCGATTTAGCTATATCACTGACAACTATGAGGAATTGGAGGAAGAACTCCAAGGAGCATTACTCAGTACAGGTATGGAGTTTGGCATAGCTCAACTTACGGATATGAATGATATTATTATCGGGTATGTCCGCTATGTGATTCCTAATTCTGATGCTGAAAAGCAAGGAGTCAAGCGAGGAGATATATTCCTAGAGGTAGATGGAGAAAAACTCTCCACTGAGAATTATCAAAGACTACTAAGGGACAACAAAAACAAATCCATTACTTTTTCTTTTTACACGATCTCGGATGGAGAATTTCAGTTTTCAGCACATAAAATCATCTCCCAGCATACACTTCATGAAAATCCAATTCTCTTACACAAAATTCTTCAAAAAGGAGATAAGAAAATAGGATATTTGCTATATAATTCTTTCCTTAACCGGTATGATAAGGAACTCAATGAGGTATTTGGAACATTTAAATCAGGTGGAGTGACCGATCTTGTCCTTGATCTGAGGTACAATCCTGGAGGAAGTGTACAAACGGCCATCTATTTAGCCAGTATGATAGCCAGTACTGATACCCAAAAATTATTTGTTCGACAGACCTCTAATCCTAAAATGAAAGGTCGCTGGAAGAGCGATTATGCCTTTGAGGACAATATTGCAGGCACCCCTATCCACAGCCTAAAACTCTCCTCGGTATATATACTTACCTCCCGACAGACGGCCTCCGCTTCCGAATTGATTATCAATGGATTAAAACCTTACTTAAAAGTCATACAAATAGGAGATGTTACTGTAGGAAAACCCTTAGCTTCTATTACCATCAAGGATACCAAAAACAAAGATAACAAATGGGCTATGCAGCCTATTGTTCTTAGATCAGAGAATGCTAATGGATTTGGTGCTTATGAAAATGGAATTGCCCCTGATATCTTTCTAAGAGAGCGACTGGGTAGGTTGGGGGTCTTGGGCGATGAGAATGAGCCCCTACTGGCCAAGGCTATAGAAGAGATCACAGGTGTCCCTCGCTTTACTGCTTCCACCAGAAGCCGCCGCAGCACAAGAACAAAGGAACTATCCTTCAAGGATATAGACAATTCCAGAAGTGGTGCTGCCTATTATAACCGAATGTATATACCTAATCAAAATACCGATGAATAAAGAAATTCCTTGGCAAATAGCCAAAAACTATGAGGATATTACCTATAAGAAATATAATGGCGTGGCACGTATTGCCTTCAACCGTCCTGAAGTAAGAAATGCCTTTCGTCCTCGTACCACTTCCGAACTTATTGATGCTCTGAGAGATGCCACAGAGGACACCTCTATCGGGTGTGTGCTTATTTCCGCCGAAGGACCTTCGCCTAAGGATGGGGTATGGTCATTCTGTAGTGGTGGAGACCAGCGTGTACGTGGTAAGCAAGGATATGTAGGAGAAGATGGTGCCCACCGCTTGAATATCTTAGAAGCACAGCGCCTAATCCGCTTTATGCCCAAGGTGGTTATTGCCGTAGTACCCGGATGGGCTGTGGGGGGCGGACATAGCTTGCACGTGGTGTGTGATCTTACCTTGGCCAGCAAAGAGCATGCTATCTTCAAACAAACAGATACCGATGTAGCAAGCTTCGATGCTGGGTATGGCTCGGCTTACTTAGCCAAAATGGTCGGACAGAAAAAAGCTCGTGAAATTTTCTTCTTAGGAAGAAACTATTCTGCTCAAGAGGCTTTCGAGATGGGAATGGTCAATGCTGCTATCCCTCATGAAGAACTGGAAAGTACAGCTTTTGAGTGGGCACAGGAAATCCTTCGAAAATCACCTACCGCAATCAAAATGGCCAAATATGCCATGAACCTTACCGATGATGGTATGGTCGGACAACAAATATTTGCAGGAGAAGCCACTCGCTTAGCTTATATGACTGATGAAGCCAAAGAAGGTAGAGATGCTTTCTTAGAAAAACGCAAACCTAATTTTGAAAAAAAATGGATTCCTAATTAGTCATTTTTGCCTAAATCCACCTCTCAAAAACTCATACCCACTGAGAGCAGCATGCCCGAAAACTTAGCAGAAGCTATATTGTGATATTGGTATTTTACCCCCATGTAGTAGTTCTTATAATAGTAATTACCTCCTACAGAAACAGAGAACATATCTGAGTAGTCAAAGGTAGTAAATTGTAGTGAATAGGCTAAGGAAAAAGGCTTACGAATAAAGACTTCCCCATCGCTGGTTAGGGCAAAGCCCCATTGTCGGACTTGGTTTCCTACATAGCTTGCCCCTACTCCCCATGCTAAAGAGACATGCTCAGTACGAATACGATAGTACTGAGCTGTTAGGGACAAAGCGTCCAAATGTTCGGTGGGATAACCTCGCCATTTCTCCCAAAAGTGTCTATAAGAGAGCTTGGCACCAAAGCGACTGGCAAAGCGTATCTTTGCTTCCAAGTGATTTTGGAAGAGGTGTTCACTTACAAAAAGTTCATTACTAAGCACTGTACGAAAGAGGGAAAAATCCTCTATCGAATGCTTGTCATAAGTATAATCTCCCTTATCCTTATAATAGGGATAGGGAGATAGTTCTGCATGGCGCATACGCCCTGACTTTTCATAGCTACTCTCTACCATTAAGTTATACCCCAAAACTAATGTAAGGTCTAAGAAAGCAGGCCAGAAGGAAATATCATCCCATGAGGAATTGTTTTGAGGGCTATCCTCGTAAGTACTATAAGTGTGTACCTCCTCTGACCCAGAGGAAGTACTCATAGGCGGAGAGGAGAGCTTATCTTTAGCTTTTTGTAGCTCTCCCTGTCCGTATCCTATATAAGTGAGTAGCAAGCTACTGATCATCAAAAAGAGTTTCATAATTTGGAATCGATGGCGTTTTTAAAATCCTTGATGATTTTTCTTTAGCAAATCATTTACAGACTTCACAGGGTTAAAGGTAATCTGAGGTACTTCTACAAAAATGCTTATCCATCCGGCCATTCCTCCATTCCACAAGCCTGGGAGTTCTAAGGCTTTTAAGGGGCGACCATCGTAAGATTTTTCAGTGATAAAGCTAAGTTTTTTGTCTTGGAACTCTTCCAAATCAAAGATTTCACCTTTGTAATTCTTGATACAGCACACTATATCTACCGGATTGAAGTGGGTAGAGGCTTTCAAGCGTTCCCATTGTTGGGGATTGTTCTTATCTATTTGTGCCATTTCAATAATCTGTAAGGACTCATTACCATCCATATCTTTCACCCAGAAAGGTCCACCTCCTATTTCACCTTCATTCTTGACCATACCACACACACGTATAGGGCGATTGAGCACCTGATAGATATACTCAATCATATAGCGCTTAGCAAACTTATATACATAAGCAGGCACCTTGATATTCAATTCAGGAAGGAACTTGAGCACCTCAGGAAGATCCTTTTTCTTGAGTTTTTCCTTCTGAATCTGTCGGAGAATCTTATGTACCTTAGAGCGTGTATCCTCGAGCTTTCCTGCGAGTACTTCTTTGTAGAAAATAGCCTCATCAGCATAGGCTTCTGCTACCACATTGTCAATATTCTTGATAAAGATAATATCTGCATTGAGTTCGTTAAGATTCTTGAGCAAGGCACCATGCCCTGCTGGGCGGAAAAGCAGTTGATTGTTTCTATCTCTGAAATACTCATTGTCCAAGGTAAGCGCTACAGTATCAGTGCTTTCACTCTGATGAGAAAAAGAAACTTCGAAATGTACTCCATAGTGCTTTTCTAAATTAGGGCGAATCTCAGCCAAAGTATTGAGGAAGAGAGAAGTATACTCCTTATTAATCGTAAAATGAATATTGACGATTTCCCCTTGAGAGGCATAGAGAAAGGCTTCACGGAAGTGCTCTTCGAAGGCTGTTACCACCTTTTCCCCATATTTATGGAAAGGGAAAAGTCCCTTAGGCTTATTCTTATAGTTGAAAGGTTCTTCTTCCAAAAGTAGCTTAGCTATACGGAGTTTCTGCTGATCTGGGGAAAGCCCCTCCAAGAGCTTGTACTGCTCTATATATTTCTGTAGGGAATCATAAAAAGCAAACTGCGAGAGATACTCAAAGAAAATTTCTGCATTCACATTACCACTTTCCTTGATATACGCCTCAAAAGTCTGTTTTTCAGGATCAAAATCAGTGATAAAGGAAGAGAGAAACTGGAACATACGGGTAGCCGACCCTGAGGCAGGGACAAACTTAAGGATATCCAACCCGTTTTTTTTCTTCTGGTAGATGGCTACGTACTGAATGGCCTCATCGCGCGAGAAGGAGAGGATTCCACTGCCTACATGGGCAGGTGCTACCAGATTCACTGGAGGAACCCCTGCTAAGAAAATAGCTACTTGCTCTTGCAACTTGCTCACTTTAATCCCTTTTTCTCCTAAGAGAAGTTGGTCATACTCGGTCAATTCTTTCATGCTTTTAGTTTTTGGTTAATCTGTTGGATTCTGCTATCTAAATCCCCTTTCAAAACATAGAAAGGGATAGATTTTTTCTGTAAAAACTCCTTGAAGAAAGCAAAAATCTCTGCTCTCTCAGTTGGCTTGTCCCTAAGGTCATCAGCCACCCATGGAGTATCTATATAGGTTAGGAAATAATGATCATACCGATGTGTGAAAGCATAACGCTCTATAATAGGATCAGACTTCCCATAATATATATAAGAATAAATAACTAACTCTATCAGACAAGTATCACAGAAGACATAGTCGTGAGCTCCCTGCACCGCCTTATTCTCCAAGTCCACCTGTCCTTTGGCTATAGGCAGCAAATCCTCCCAAGTACAAAGCTGCCGAAACTTATCCCACTTCTCTTGCAAGTAGAGTCGCATATATTCTGGAACCCATTGTGTATGGTAAGCCGCCGCCATGTATTGGCTTAGGGTCGTCTTTCCGGTGGATTCAGGACCTAAGAATACGATTCGCTTACAAGAGCTGGGGTATTGTACAAATTCTTTCTCCATTCTCTATAGGCTAAAATAGCTATAATTGTAAAAATCACATATTGTAAAGCTGTGACTACAAAGCCTTTGTAGGTATATAAAGGAATAGAAATCACATCCCCTACTATCCAAAAGAGCCAATTCTCTATCTTGCGCTTTGCCATAAGCCACATTCCTACCAAGAAAATAGCTGTTGTGAAAGCATCTACCCAGTCCGTCCACACAAAGTGCCCCCAACCTAAGGCTATCCCCTCCATAGAAAAATCATTATTGATATAAGGCTTGAAATAATAGACCAACATCACAAAAAGTCCACTCAGTAGAGCAAGGTATAGTGTTATCTTTCGATCCTTAGCCCCCATAGTAGCAATCTCCACATGAACATTATCCTGACTGTTTTTTGCCCAAAGCACCCAACCATACACACTCATAATAGTATAGTAAGCATTGATCAACATATCGCCAAAAAGCCTTCCTACCCATAGAAGATAGACAAAAAGTACTGTGCTGATAATTCCGGTAGGATATACCCAAATATTTCTTTTCTTTGAGAAAAGAACACTAAGCAATCCGAACAATACACCAAAAACCTCTACATAGATCAGATGAGTAGGTACGCCTTGGTATTGAGCAAATACCCAATCAAAAATGTGGTTCATAGTCGTGGCGATCAGATTTTACAATTTTTATATAAATAAGACCTTTCTCCAAGAGTTCAAAAACCTCCTTTACCTCATTGGTTAGCACCTCCATTACCCGATCATACTCTCCATATATCTGGGTGCTCAGCGGGTTCTCATATACGATAAGCCCTGAGGTCCTGAGCTTCTTGATAAAGTGAATAATTGGTGCTTCAAATTCGTCCTGCAGAGGACTAAGAGTAAGTTCTACTGATACTTTCATTATAAATTAAGATTTATTTTCGGATAGCAAATATACTAAAAAAAAACGAAACCACCTACATTTTTTGAATATATTTTTGCTCAAAAACATAAATAGTAGTATCTTTGCCTGCTGTAAAGCTAATTCTAACAATGATGGGTATAAAATTGCGTTTTTCTAAAAAATTCCTCAAAAAAGGTATGTTCTTCATCCTCTTTGCTTTACTGTTGGGTATAGTAGTGATCCACAATGCCAATAGTACTATCCACAAGAATGCTGAAGGAAAACTCTACACAGAGGTAGATAGTATTCCTAAGAACAAAGTAGCCTTACTCTTAGGCACAGGCAAATACCTCAAGGATGGACAGCCTAACCTGTATTTTCGATACAGAGTAGAGGCAGCAGCAGCTCTTTTCAAGGCTCAGAAGGTAGATTTTATCCTTATCAGCGGAGATAATAGCAGACAAGGATATGATGAGCCTACCGATATGAAAGAAGCCTTGGTAGCTATGGGCATTCCTGAGGGGAAAATATATTTGGACTATGCCGGATTTCGCACCTTGGATTCTGTCGTACGAGCTAAGGAAATCTTTGATCTGACAGCCCTCACAGTAGTCTCTCAGGCTTTCCATGACGAAAGAGCCATCTACTTAGCTGAGAAATACGGTATCAAGGCAATAGGCTTCTGTGCCCGAGATGTAGATAAGTATTCGGGTATGAAGACAAGGCTGAGAGAGTATTTTGCCCGTGCTAAAGTGTTTTGGGACTTGAGCCTTGGGGTACAACCTAAGTTCTTAGGTGAAAAAATAGATATCCATTAATCGATGAAAAAAATAGGTGACTTATACTTAATCCCCAACTTATTAGGGGAAAGTGCAGTGAATGATGTTCTTCCTCTCAGAGTAAGAGAGGTAGTCCTTCTATGCAATCATTTTATTGTAGAAAACCCCAAGAATGCTCGTCGGTTTATCAAGACTATTGCTCCTGAAAAATCACAAGAATCCCTAGATCTTTTCCCGTTGAACAAACATACCGATCAAGCGGATAAGGAGACTTACCTATCCCACTGCTTGGAAGGGCTTCCCATGGGTATTATCTCCGATGCAGGTTGTCCAGCTATTGCAGACCCTGGTAGTGAAATCGTTCGTATGGCACACCAGCACGGGATTCGTGTAATTCCCTTGGTAGGCCCCTCCTCTATCCTACTGTCTCTGATGGCAAGCGGAATGAACGGGCAGTCATTTGCCTTCAATGGATACCTACCTATAGATAAGGACGAACGTAAAGCATCACTCAAGCGATTGGAAAAAAGAGCTAAGGAAGAACGTCAGTCTCAATTATTTATAGAAACTCCCTATCGCAATGAAGCCCTACTGCAAGAAATGCTACAGGTACTCTCCCCACACACCTCCCTATGTGTTGCCACCAATGTAACCCTTCCAGAAGAAGCTATCCACACCTATACTATAGGAGAGTGGAAATACCGATTCAAGGAGCTCCACTTAGAGAAACAACCCACTATTTTTATCCTATTATAAGATAGCTCATTAATCATTTGTTTATGCTTGAAAAAAAGAACTTAGAATATGAAAAAACTGTTTTGGTAGGAGTAATTACTGCCACTCAAAACGAAGAAAAAGCTCACGAATACTTAGATGAATTGGAATTTCTCACCTATACAGCGGGAGGAGAAGTCGTAAAGCGATTCACCCAACGCTTGGATACCCCCAATCCTAAAACCTTTATCGGAACAGGAAAGATGGAAGAACTCACCCAGTTTGTCCAAGACAATGAGATAGGCACCGTTATTTTCGACGATGAACTTACCCCTGCCCAACAGAATAATATAGAGAAGATACTTAGAGTCAAGATACTAGATAGGACAACCCTTATCTTAGATATCTTTGCCCAACGTGCACAGACCAGCTATGCACGTACTCAGGTGGAACTGGCTCAATACCAATACCTACTCCCCCGCCTGACCGGTCTTTGGACTCACTTGGAGCGCCAGCGAGGAGGGATAGGTATGCGTGGTCCTGGGGAGACAGAAATAGAAACTGACCGCCGTATTGTCCGTGATCGTATAGCGCTACTGAAGAAAAAACTCGAAACCATAGATAAGCAAATGGCTACACAACGAGGAAATCGTGGCGCCTTGGTACGGGTAGCCCTTATTGGCTATACCAACGTAGGGAAATCCACCCTGATGAACCTCATTAGCAAGAGTGATGTCTTTGCAGAAGACAAACTTTTTGCTACCTTGGATACCACGGTACGCAAGGTAGTTATAGGAAATCTTCCTTTTCTACTGAGTGACACAGTAGGTTTTATTCGAAAACTTCCTACCGAGCTTATCGAATCCTTCAAGAGCACCTTGGATGAAGTAAGAGATGCCGATCTTCTCCTGCATGTAGTGGACATCTCTCACCCTAATTTCGAAGATCACATCGCTTCAGTGAATCAAATATTAGGTGAGATAAAGAGCATCAACAAACCTACTATCATGGTATTCAACAAGATAGATGCCTATACGCACCTAACTATAGAAGATGACGACCTAATGACCGAGAAAACCTCCCGTCACTTCTCCTTGGAAGAATGGAAACAGACATGGATGAATCGCATGAATGGAGATGCTATCTTTATCTCGGCTATCAACAAAGAAAATATACAGGAATTTAGGGAAAAAGTATACCAAAAAGTACGAGAAATACACGTCACACGCTTCCCTTATAACAATTTTCTATATCCAGAAATCGTTATAGAAGAAGAAGCTAATTCGTAAATCATGCAAAAGTTTCGCAAGATTTTTAATTCATTGACTTTTAATATATTATAAAAATATTTATCTTCTAAAAACATCTTGCGAAACTTAAAATGAATGAACTGGTAAATCCTTAAAAAATCTCTTTATTTTCCTATGCAGAAGCGAGAAAATATATTCCCCAACAGTTCATCATTGGTCACTGCTCCTGTGATACTACCCAAGTGATAGAGTACTTCTCGTATATCAATAGCCAATAAGTCCCCTGAAAGATGATTCATAAGCCCTTCTTCCACTTTTTCAAGAGCTTCTAAAGCATTTTTTAAGGCTTCATAATGGCGTATATTGGTAATAATAGTAGCACTTTCTGTTGAGGTGAGCTCTTTGGCATAGAAAGAAAGGAGTTCCTTGAGAGCATCTATATTGATTTTCTCTTTGGCGGAAATTCTTAGTTGTGTATAACCATATCTTGGTTCTATCTTATGAAGTTTTAATGATATTTCGCCATCAAAATCAGATAAGCCTATATATTCATTATCTGTTTTGTTATGCAAAAGCAATATCTTAAGTCCTTTTCGATAGTTTTCTTCTACAAATTGTACTACTTCATCGGTAGTATTCTCTTTTTCATTATAGAGATAGAGTACTATTTGTGCTTTTTTTATTTTTTCTTTGGCTTTTTCTACTCCTATAGCTTCTATTTTGTCTTGTGTATCACGAATACCTGCGGTATCAATAAAGCGGAATGTAACCCCTGCTATATGGAGTGTTTCTTCTATGGTATCGCGAGTAGTCCCCGCAATGTCCGACACGATAGCGCGCTCCTCATTGAGCAGGGTATTAAGTAGGGTTGATTTGCCTGCATTGGGTTTGCCTACAATGGCCACTGGTATCCCATTCTTGATAGCATTACCGGCAGAGAAGGACTGTACCAGCCCTTGTAGAGTTGTTTTTATCCTTTTGAGTAGTTGTTCAAACTGTTTTCTATCAGCAAAGGCCACATCTTCTTCTGAGAAATCCAATTCCAATTCTATCAAGGAAGCAAAGTTAAGTAGTTCTTGTCGTAAATCTTCTATTTCAGAAGTAAAACCACCTCGCATTTGTTGCAAAGCTACTTGGTGAGAGGCTTTACTATCTGAGGCAATAAGGTCAGCAACTGCTTCGGCTTGGTTGAGTGCTAATTTTCCATTAAGGAAAGCTCGTTTGGTAAATTCTCCAGCCTGGGCAAGCCTTGCCCCATTTGCCAAACACAATTTTATTACTTCCTGAGTAATATAAGCACTTCCGTGACAAGAAAACTCTACTACGGGTTCGCCTGTATAAGATTTCTTTCCTTTGAAAATCGTTGCTAAGCACTCATCAATTACTTGGTTTTCGCTTTTGATAGTTCCCAAATGAACAGTATGAGAAGGCGCCTCAGATAAAGGCTTTCCATTAAGCGTTTTGAATACTTTGTCAGAGAGTTCGATAGCTTCTTTTCCTGATAAACGTATTACCGAAATAGCCCCCACACCTGTGGCAGTGGCTAAAGCAACTATAGTATCATTTATATAAGATGTTTTTTTATTTTCCATAAGTGTAAAATTATTTTATAAGAGATGAATTATGTACTTTGATACATTTTCACATAGAGATATATAGACAAAACCATATTATTGACATTGCGAGTAAAATACTTGTTATCCAAAGTCCTTTCTTTGCCCATCTGTAGAAAAAACTATAAAATAAAAAGAATAATAAAGCTATAAACAAAGGAACCACTATAAGATTTATATAAAAATAGATCATCCAAGTATGGAAACTACTAAAATCAAGATAATCCCACTGGAGAATAAGTTCCTTTATAGCGTAACAGAAATTGATAAGTAAGAGAATCAAACTTATAACAATTCCTACTGAGATAGTCGGTTTCTTTTTCATATAATTATTTTTTGATTAGTAAAATGGTTATATTTTAAAATATTTATGCTGAACAATATACAAAAACAATGCAATATAATAAAATAACCAACCAATGATATTTCTTTACATAGGCAAGCATATTGGCAAGCGAGATAAGCCAAGCTATCATTCCTACCATAATATAAATAAAGAATGTAACAACTTTTTCGTTCTTAATGTTAAGTATATATACCTTATATTGCATAACATAATATGTCACAAAAGGAATCCAAACCAATATGGGAAATCTTTTTTTATGCTGTGTATGCTCTTTCATAATCTTTAAAATTTATTTTTTATTAAATAATATTGATATCCTGTGCTGAGTAAGTAATAAGATAAGTATTTATTTCTATATAATCGTATGTTATTGTGTATTTCAAGTGTTTCATTTTGATTTTCATAATAGCGAATGTCATCGGAGGTTTGATTAGAAGAAAAAAGATTTTGACTATAGAAAGTCTTTAGGTGTAGTTCTTGTTCGTCCAAGATTAAATTAAAATATACATAGCCTTGACTCCAATCTTCTTGAAAAGATTTCTCTTTTCCAAATAGATGAAGTCCTGAATTGGAGGTATATTCCTTCAGATAATACATATATTTTATAGGGCTTTCTAGAGGAGCTATTCCTTTTTCTTTAGGAGGTTTTATGAAGTCGTTAAACAAATTAAAATCATCTGAAACAGGAAAATCCATATATTTTAGATAATAAAACTCTTGTGTATAGAAATAGTACAACTTATTTTCTTTTTTAATAATAACCATTGCATCTCTTTCGCTATCTTTTTGAATAATAACTATTAAATTGTTATTAGAATTTTTAAATGTACGTTCTTCCATATCTTTTTCTGAAGGTTGTTCCTCTTTTTTTAGCTCTTTCATAGGTAGAAAGTCCCTATTGCCATCTATCAAAAAAGAAGAATAGGATTTTTCATAAATATCTATCAAATATTTTTTTCTTACCACGATGTCTCTTTTTTGATTCACAAAATTTTCCAAATATAAAGTTTCCATATGGTTTCCTTCAGTATCATATTTCAATATACAATCTATATAAAATGTAGTTTCATCATCATAAAATTTATAATATATGAACAGATGACCTTCTTTATCAAGGAATAAATCAGTATCGGCGGGTATTTTACTTTGAGAAATAGGAGAAATTATTTTTCCTCTTTGATATATCTCTTTATTATCTAACAAATCATATTTTCTAAGTTCTTCGGGCATTTCCCTATATGAAACAAGGTATTTGTAATAGGAATATACCGAATAAGAATGTTTGAAAAGAAAAAATACAAGCATACAAATAGGAAATATACGTATAAAACGCTTGGTTATACTATTCTTTTGGAAATAATAATAAGCGAAAACACCTATTCCAAAAAAGAATACGTAAAAAACATATAGTAATATTTTTTTTCCTCTAAAGATGACTTCATAATCCCAATAAATAATCAATAAATAGGTTAATAAGAAAATAATTCCTGTAAGAGAGGCAAAAAACAGATGTGATAATTTTGATTTCATAGCTGTAAAATATTTATTTTATCATATAAACATATTCCCCATCATAGAAAATAGCATAAGATAGATTCTTATTCGTATAAAAGAACATATCTTTGTACTTCTCTAAGGTTTCTTCTTCATTTTCTATATAATAAGTAGGGGTTTTAAGTTGGTTATATCCTTTATAGTTAGATACTTTTTCTTTCTTAAAGTGAAAAGTATCTTTTCCTATTTTAAGGTCAAATAACAATTGTATATCAGAATAAGTCACCTCGCAATTTTCCCCTTGGTCATTCCTAAAAAAGCCATTCATAGTAAGATACTCATAATAAAAATCTTGTGGAAGAATATTTCTCCGCTCGAAAGAATACGCTCCCTTTTCTTCCTCTTCTTCTAATATAGAGAACAGATTACTTATTAGCATATTTTCATCCTGATCATCTCTGTACTGAGTATTCTTTTCTGATGTAGGGGGGAAAAAGTAATAGGCTTGGTCATCCTCTATAAATATTCCTATTATTGCAGGATATCCTCCACATTCTCCTTCATCAGAGAGGGTTGTTTCGTAATAAGATATAGGAGCCCTCGTTTCTCTATGAGCAGGATCATATCCCTTCAAATATTCCATAGGTTGCATAATAAATGATCCGTCATAGGTATAATTTGCATATTCATAAGTACTAAGATCTATAATATAGTTTCCTTTTAGCAAAAACTCTCCTATTGCTTCTTCCTCTGGATGTGCCAAGAAGACACTGTACTTAACTTTTCCTATTGTATCATACACAACCATATAAGGAGGTGTCTCAAAAGACTCACTACCTACAAGTTCCCTTGATATATAGAAAGGATTTTCCACATGATGCTTTTCTGTATATAGTACTACTAACTCATGATTTTCATTAAGCAAACATTGTTTTATCTGATATCCTTCTTTAGGGGAAAGTAGTGAAAATCTCGTATTAGCTGTAACTCTTGTCGTATCTGCTAAGGAAAGGAAACTACGTGCTTGTTCTTGCTTTCCAATACGTGAATATTGCAGAAACACTTCTTGGCATATATTGGGTGAATAAAGTACAAAAAATACAAAAGCTGTAAAGATCCCGATTCCATAGAAAAAAAGTCTTTTAGCCCAACGATAATGAAAGCTATAAAAAACCAACATTCCCAAGACCAAAGGGATAGGAACAAACTTTGCTAAGAACCTACCTCCCATTTGTGTCACTAAAGTATATATCTCATACACTATAAAAGCATAAGCTACAGCAAAAGCAATCCCTATAATAAGAGCAAAAAATAAGTGTAATAATTTTGTTTTCATAACTATAAAATATTTATTTTACGATGTAAAATCCTAATGGAGTGTGTAGTAGATAATATCTTCAATATATTTATCATAATTGTATTATATCTTATATTCTACTATTATTTGGTTTAAGATTTCTACAAAGTTATGTTTTCTTTTATAGATTGTTTTAAGTTCGAGTACTAATTTTTTTATTGTATCAAGCTTCTCAGGGACTTCTTTAATCATATAGCGAATGGCTTTCCCTATAGTTTCGTAGTCATTTTTTGTATACATTCTTTCGCAAAATAAATGAACTAAATAGGCTAATCTTTCTATTATTTCTTCCTTGTAATATTTCTTTAGGTAAGGTAGGAAATACAAAGTAGTCTGAATATCTAATTCTTTTACATAATTCCAGAGCTTTTCATGCTTATCTTCTTGCTCATAGATGAAGAATAAGACAGGAGAAATTATTGAAGACCTCCAATAATCTGTGATTTTTTCTCTTTTCTGGTTATAATCCTCTTCGAGTTCCTTAATTTCTTTCTCTATCAACTCCTTCCATTGTTTTTCTGTATAGGTTTTTTTCCATTTTTCATAGTATTCTATATTTCCTTTATCTTCTGAAGCAATTTCTTTGGCATAATGACGAATAGTTGGAATATCTTTTTCTATTTCAGCAATACGTATTAGAACTGCCATCCATTCTTTTATTATATTTTGATTCCTTCCTTTTTGAGTAAGTGTCTTTATCCCTTCTTCGAGTAGTTTTTTTGCTGTTTTTAGATCTCTTTTTTCTATACAAGCTTGTATTTTTATTTTTCTGAGTTCAGGATCCTCAAGATTCTCATCAATTATCTTATTGACTCCTTCAGTATCTCCTTTTTGAGAAAGAATACTTATTTTTTCAGCTGTATAAATACGTTTGTCATACCCCGAAAGATTCTTTTTAGAAAGAATTCTATCTAAGGCAACTAAATATTCCTCTTCTTTTTGAAGCTGTAGACAAATTCTCTTAGAAGCCTCTGTTATTTTCTTTCCATAATAATCATATTCATAATTTGTCCCATTATATAATTCTTTTATAAGAAAAGAAGTAGCTTTTTCTTTTAGAGCAAGCGGTACTCTCTCGTCTTCTGCTAAGAAAATAATTGTATCTAAGGTCTTATCCGTATTATTAAGGAACGTCTCAGAAAGATAGTTTGCTTCCTGAATAATACTATTGAGCTTTTCAAAAAGAAGTTTGGCGAAGATAAAAGCATCGCGATAGTTGCTATTTCCTATATAGGTGGTAATAGACTTGAGATGTTTTCTCACCTCTTTGTTGATATCTGTAAGGTTCTGAAGATAGTTATAGCGATAACGAGGCTTTATAGTTTGGTCTATAATCTCTGCTATCTTCTTTTCGAAATCGTTATTCTCATTTTTATCTATAAAATAAAGTTCAAAGTCACTTTTAAAAACCTTATTTTTAGTCATATAAGTTTTGATAAACTCCTCCAACTCTGCACGAGATATTTTCTCAAATAGGCTCTTGAAAGTATCCTTCTTTCCTTTAGTACTTTTTTCCCTTTAGTACCTTTCTTTTCCTTGATTGCTTCTTGCTGCTTTTTAGTATCTATGGCGAAGAAAAAAGCTACCATATGTGAGCAAACTCCTTTCTTCTTATGTTCACAGGAGCAAGAGGTTTCCTTAATGGTATTTTTATGTAGTAACACCTCCAGTTCGTATGAATCTTTGTGCGTCACAGTGGCAACCCATAGCCCATCCTCAAGCTCTTCTATGGAAGAAACTTTAGCTTTTTCGAAAACTTCTCTGCCTTGTTTTACCAAAGTTTTATCAACAAACTTATCAAAATTCTGAATTGTCATAAGATTATATTTTAAGAAACAAAGATAGTGATAATAATGGTTAATTGTTAATTATTAATTATTACCTCCTTGTTCTTTATCTCTGAGTACTAAAGATAATTTTCCAATAAAAAAATATAACAAATTGATAATCAACTAATTGTAATAATTAAAAACAAATACCACATAATATATAATTACAAACTAAAAAAGAGGCTGTCTGAAAAATCTTATTCATGAAGGGCGATTTGCAAATCGGCCCTACAAAAGAATCTAAAACAACTGATTTCCAACAGAATAAAACTTAAAAATATTCGATTTAAACTCGGAAAAATAATGTTTTGGACTTTTCGGACAGCTCCTTATAATTATATAATCTATTAACAATTAATCATTGATTATTAATCATTAACTACAATGTCTTTATTTACATTTCTACTACCTACAAGGGCGTAGTATAGGATATACAAAAGGCCTATAATAACCACCCAATAGCTTTGTAGATAGCCAAAGAGGTCGGCTATATAGCTCTGAAGAGTGGAGAGTATACCTCCTCCACAGACCATGACCATAAAGATACCAGAGGCAGCAGCTGTATACTTGCCTAACCCCTCAGTTGCCAAGTTAAAAATACCACCCCACATCACTGAGGTACAAAGTCCACAGAGGGTTAAGAACATGACACTTGCAGGAACTTCAGCCAGTCCAAAGGAAATATTTTTGTTGAAAACTGGCATATTTACCACTACATCTGTAGGTAAGAAGATAGCTAATAATATAAACAATAAGCCTAAGGAAGCCACAAAAGAAAGCATCACCTTACTAGAGAACTTAGCTCCTAAAGCCCCCCCTACGAATCGGCCAACAAACATCAAGAACCAGTAAGTACCCACTACAGAACCTGCCGTTGTCGCATCGATTCCTAAGCCTCCTTTGTCTACCTGAGCTGTCATGAAATAGTTCTCCACCCCTGGAATCCCTACTTCTACCCCTACATAGACAAAGATAGCAATGATACCAAATACAAAATGCCTGAAAGACAAGGCGCTATGAGATTCTTTCGCCTTATTCTCTACTTTCTTTACAATATGTGGTTCTGGAATTTTCATCAAGGATAGTACGATAAAGACCAAGGCAAAGGTTCCCATGGCTAAGTATAAGGCAGGATTGGCCTTGTCTATAGAGGCTTTTTCTATATTCTCTCCTATGAGGTAACCTACAAAAACAGGGACAATAGTCCCTCCCATAGAGTTGAGCGCCCCTCCAAACTGTAGTAATTGATTACCTCGCTTACCTTCGCCTCCTAAAGTATTGAGCATAGGATTGACGACTACATTGAGCATACACATAGAAAAACCTGCAACAAAGGCACCTATGAGGTAGACTGCATAACTCTCCATCGCACCCGATAGGAAGATGATACACACCCCTACAAATCCTACTATTACAGCTGTCAAGGCTGTCTTCTTATAGCCCTTTCGCTGTAACATTTGTCCAGCAGGAATTCCCATGAAGGCATAAGCGATAAAGTTGGCCAAAGTTCCCAATTGTGCTTGAAAATTGCTCGCCATAAATTGGCTCTTTATAATCACTCCCATAGGACTTTGCAAATTAGTCACAAAGGCTATCATAAAGAATAGGGCAAACATCATCAGAATAGGTAACAGATAATTTTTGTTTTCTTGATTTTGTTCCATCTTTGCTAAAATTTTGATTATAGCGACAAAGTTAAAAAATTATCTTGTCATATCAAAGAAAATTTTTATTTTTTTAGTTATAATACAGCCATAAAAGTAAAAAATATAGGATAGGAATACACTCTACCAAAAATCCACTATAGAAGGGAGATTGCTCCTCACGAGCAAAGAGGAGAAATAAAAGAGTAATAGAAGCTATCCCTATCTGTATCAGTCGTAATGGAACGGAAGTATGATAAAAGGAAAGTAGAAGATAACATAGCATAGTGATTATCCCTATAATTTTAGTCTTTCTCACTCCTAAGACTGTAGGGAATGTGTGCAGATAAGCACGATCCTCTGCCCTATCGCGAATATCGAAAGGGAGAATCAGCACACATATCCATAGAAAATATTGCAAGGAAAGCAGCCATACTTGCCAAGAGAAAAAAGATATAGTACTCTCTGACAAAGGCAGAAAAACCGCAGATAGTACCCAACAGAAGGCAACAATACCTATTTTGAGAAAGGGAATACTGCGGAGATTTTGGCTAAGAAAAGGAGCATTGTATAGGATACTCAGCACCCCAGAAAGGAATAGTAGCATCTTCCCCTGTAAGTTGAGCAAAAAGAAACAATACCCCACTATGAGAACACAGCTCCACCATAAGGGATCCTGATACTTGAAGATGCCTTCCTTAGCAAAAGAATAGGAGAGGATAGCCCCTGCCCATAAAGATAACAAATAAGGATAGGCTATTGGCTGATGAAAAATATAAAAGGTAGAAAGAGCTAAAGCAGTTACGGCAGAAGCTACAATAATATTTTCTCTGATAAAAAAGTGTAAAATAGTATAGAGTGTGGCTCTCATGGGGTTACCACTTCTATATTTACTTGTAGATTCCCTTTGTTAGGATTGTCTGTAATGTCCATAAAGGCTTTACGAGAGAGGTCTAACTCTTTTCCTTTGGTAAAGGGGCCTCGGTCATTGACTTTTACCACTACTGATTTCCCGTTGACCACATTGGTCACTTTCAGATAAGTACCAAAAGGATAGGTACGATGTGCTGCTGTGAGTTTGTTGTTGCTGAACACCTCTCCACTGGCAGTCTTGCGTCCATTGAATTTGTTGTGATAATAGGAAGCTACTCCTGTAGTTGCCATAGTAGAGACTGTAGAAGAAGCGTCCGCTACTGATTTGTCTTTTTCAGATGTTGTTTTTTTCTTTTTGACAACGGTTTTGCTACTTCTATGAGTTGCTTTTCGCTGTTGCGTCATTTTAGAACTATGGCAACTCACCAAAAGAAAGAAACAACATAGCTTTAGGATAGAAGAAAGTTTCATAAGGAATATAAATTAATTGGTTATTCTTGCATATATAAATCGATAAGTCCTTCAGGGGTCTCCACTATGATCTTTTTCTCTTTTCGATTGACCTCTTTGAGGAAATTGTCATGTAGAGGAATAAGAATTTCCTTACCCTCATGCATTATTTCGAAAAGAGGTTGAGAGGAATTATCATTGATATGAGTGATGGTACCTATAGCTCCATAATTCACATCAAACACCTGAAAACCAATCACCTCATGATAATAGAACTTATTTCCTGTAAGCTTAGGCAAAAGGGTCAATGGCAGGAATAAATGATGCTTTAGGAGGGCCTCAGCATCACGTTCAGTATCGATCTCCTCGAACTTGATACGTAGTAAATCGGACTTATGTAGGTTACATTTTTCTATGAAAAAAGGAACCAGTTCTTTGCCTAGTTCGACAAAGACTGATTCCATTTTTTCGAATAAGGAGAGATCATCCGTGTCGGTCTTGACAAGGACTTCCCCCTTGAAGCTGAATTTGGAGACAATTGTTCCTACAAAGAAGCAATCTTCCCTCCTCATTAAGCTTCTGTTTCGTTAGCGGTTTCTTCAGAAGAAGATTCAGCAGGAGCTTCTGTAGCTTGAGCTTTAGCAGCAATAGCTTCTTTACGTTTTTGGCTATAAGCTTGTTCTGCTTTTACGCTTTCTTGTTTGGCCGATGCTTTACCTTTTTGAAGAGCATCTTTCTTTTGGCTGATTTTTTGCTCTTTTTCACTAAGCCAAGCAGCGAATTTTGCATCGGCTTGTTCTTGAGTAAGGGCACCTTTTTTCACCCCTCCTTGCAAGTGGTATTTTAGCAATACTCCTTTGTAAGAAAGGATACGACGTGCTGTCTCAGTAGGTTGTGCACCGAAGTGAAGCCACTTAACAGCTTCATCAATATCAATCTCTATCTGAGCAGGGTTAGTGTTAGGATTATAAGTTCCTATCTTTTGAAGGAACTTACCATCGCGGGGAGCTCGCACATCAGCAGCTACTACCCAATAAAAAGGTTTACCCTTTTTACCATGTCTTTGTAATCTAATTTTTACAGGCATATTAAGACAATTAATGAGGTTCTCGACCTCTGTTATGTAATTTGGCCGCAAAAGTACTATTTTTTCTTCGGACAAACAAACTTTTTTGAAAAAATAATAATCCTCCTCTATTCATTTGATAATCAAAAGGGTAAATGCTTTTGTGAGATTTATTCTAAAAAAGGGTGGATATTTCTTGTTATTTCCAAATAAATTAAATATCTTTGCGCTCAAAATAATGCGCTTTTTTTAAATAAAAAATATGGCTCAATACAAAGGTAAAATAGCACAGGTAATCGGTCCTGTGGTAGATGTTATGTTTCCTTCTGAAAAGGAAATGCCTAAAATTTATGATTCATTAGAGATTGTAGGTAAAGACGGACACACCTTGGTTCTGGAAGTACAATCTCACATAGGAGAAGATACTGTTCGTGCTATCTCAATGGATGCTACAGAAGGACTTAGCCGAGGTATGGAAGTAACGGCTACTGGTCGCCCTATCCAGATGCCTATCGGACATGATGTCTTTGGTCGCTTGTTCAATGTCATCGGTGATGGAATCGATGGGTTAGGCAACTTGCCTAAGGAAGGACAACATGGGCTTCCTATCCACCGCCAAGCTCCTAAGTTCGAGGACTTATCCACTGTAACAGAAGTACTTTTTACAGGTATTAAGGTAATTGACCTTATTGAGCCTTATGCAAAAGGAGGAAAAATTGGACTTTTTGGAGGTGCCGGAGTTGGAAAAACAGTACTTATCCAAGAACTTATCAATAACATTGCTAAAGGGCACGGAGGTCTCTCTGTATTTGCTGGTGTAGGTGAGCGTACTCGTGAGGGAAATGACCTTATGAGAGAAATGCTTGAGTCTGGTATCATTAAGTATGGAGAAGAGTTCATGCACTCTATGGAAGAAGGAGGTTGGGACTTGAGTAAAGTAGACAGAGAAGCTCTCAAGGAATCCAAAGCGACTTTTGTATTTGGACAGATGAACGAACCCCCTGGAGCTCGTGCTCGTGTAGCCCTTTCTGGGCTTACCATTGCCGAATATTTCCGTGATGGTGCTGGCGATGGAGAAGGAAAAGATGTACTTTTCTTCGTGGACAATATATTCCGCTTTACCCAAGCGGGGTCTGAGGTATCTGCTCTATTAGGGCGTATGCCTTCAGCAGTAGGATACCAACCTACTTTGGCTACTGAGATGGGGGCTATGCAAGAGCGTATTACCTCTACCAAGAAAGGGTCTATCACCTCTGTACAAGCGGTATATGTACCTGCCGATGACCTTACTGACCCTGCTCCTGCGACTACTTTTGCGCACCTTGATGCCACCACGGTACTCTCTCGTAAAATTGCAGAGCTTGGGATCTACCCTGCTGTAGACCCATTGGATTCTACCTCTCGTATCCTTACTCCTGAAATCCTTGGAAAAGAACACTATGAGTGTGCACAGCGAGTAAAAGAGTTGCTTCAGCACTACAAAGAACTACAAGATATTATTGCTATCCTAGGTATGGAGGAACTCTCCGAGGAGGACAAGCTGGCCGTAGCCCGCGCACGTAGGGTACAGCGCTTCCTCTCTCAGCCTTTCCACGTAGCAGAACAGTTCACTGGTATCCCTGGGGTATTTGTAGATATCAAGGATACAATCCGCGGGTTCAATATGATTCTCGATGGTGAGTTGGATCACCTCCCTGAAGCTGCTTTCAACCTCAAAGGAACTATCGAAGAAGTAATAGAAGCTGGTGAGAAAATGCTTGCTGAAGCACAAAACTAAGATATTATGGTATTAGAAATAGTAACTCCAGAAGCTGTGCTTTATAAGGGAAAGGTGAGTGTTGTTACGCTCCCTGGTGCTAAGGGCTCTTTCCAGATATTGGAAAACCACGCTCCTATCGTCTCCCTCTTGGAAAAAGGCACTCTTTCTTTCAGGGAAAGTGAAGCTCCTACTATCTGTGTGCAAGAACGCTTTGCTCAAGAAAAAGGAGAATACACCCTACCTATAGAAGAAGGGGTAGTAGAACAACAAGAAAACAAAATAATAGTACTTGCTCAATAGTTTATAAAGTTTAATTAGCTAAGTTAAAATGTAGGGGTCGAGTTTCTCTCGCCCCTACATTGTATTTTATGAATCATTTCTTTATCTCTTTCATTAAAATATTCACATGGGAAAAGACAAAAAACCTCTTTTGATAGAAAATGTTACCATAACCGATGCAGGTGCTAAAGGAAAAAGCATCGCACATGCTCCTGATGGTCGGGTTATCTTTGTAGATAATGCGGTGCCTGAGGACATTGTAGATATATTGGTGACCAAGAAAAAAAAGGCTTTCTATGAAGGGACAGCAGTGAAGTTCCACCAAGAGTCTCCACTGAGAGTAGTCCCCGTATGTGAGCACTTCACCTATTGTGGAGGGTGCCAATGGCAACATATGAACTACCAAAGTCAGCTCCACTACAAGCAAAAAGAGGTAGAGAACAATCTTAAGCGATTGGGAGGGGTAATCCCTGAGGAGATCTTGCCTATTGTAGGATGCAATAAACCTTATTTTTATCGCAATAAGATAGAATTTTCCTTTAGTGAGACACGTTGGCTTACCCCTGAGGAGATTACGAGCAAAGAGGAAATCGCAGACCGTCAGGGTCTCGGATTCCATATTGCTGGCGCTTGGGACAAGGTCTTGGACATTCGTAAGTGCCATCTGCAGGAAGATCCTTCCAATGCCATTCGCAATAAGATCCGAGAATATGCACTCTCACATGACTATTCTTTCTACAATCCTCGCAGCCACTCAGGGTGGCTACGTACTATGATGATTCGTATTTCCTCCATAGGGGAGATAATGCTCGTGATACAGTTCTTAGAGGAGAGAAAAGAGCCTCGGGAACAGCTACTTAACTATCTCCTATCGGAATTTCCTACCCTTACCTCGTTACAATATATCATCAATAATAAACCCAATGATACTATCTATGACCAAGAGGTTATCTGCTATCATGGAAGGGACTTTATCTATGAAGAAATGGAGGGATTGCGCTTTAAGATCAATGCTAAATCTTTCTTTCAGACCAACTCAACTCAGGCTTACGAACTCTACAAAGTAGTCAGAGACTTTGCCGCCCTCACAGGAGAGGAATTGGTATACGATCTCTATACAGGGACAGGTACTATTGCCCAGTTTGTCGCTAAAAAAGCTAAAAAAGTCATAGGAGTAGAAGCAGTACCTGAAGCCATTGCTGATGCTAAGGAAAATGCTCAAAACAACCAAATAAGCAATGTAGATTTTTTTGTAGGAGATATGAAAAATGTCTTCAATGAAGAGTTTATCACCACTCATGGACTTCCTGATGTAATCATCACCGACCCACCTCGGGATGGTATGCATAAGGATGTAGTAGCTCAGATACTTCGTATAGCTCCCAAAAGGGTTGTCTATGTAAGTTGTAATAGCGCTACCCAAGCGCGAGACTTAGCCTTGCTACAAGAGAAGTACAAGGTGGTCAGAATATGTCCGGTAGATATGTTCCCCCAGACCTATCATATCGAAAATATAGCCCTATTGGAGGCAAAGTAGTCATAGTATTGTCCCCCTTTTGGAGCTTTATAGCTCATTTTTGATAGATAGCAGGGTCTGCTTAACCTTTTTAAGTTTTTCGATAATTTCTATAGTGGAGAGCAGCTCTTTGGGCTTTTCCTTGAGCTTGAGCTTAGCCCCTTCTAAGGTATGCCCCTGCTCCTCTACTAGATGATATATCTGGCGGATATTTTCTATGTCTTTGTCTGTATATCGGCGTGTCCCCTTGGGGCTTTTCTTAGGAGAGAGTATCTCAAACTCTTTCTCCCAAAAGCGTATTTTTGAAGTATTCACGCCAAAGATATCAGCAACTTCCCCTATAGAGTAATAGAGTTTTTTATAAGGAGTTGGCATTAGTCTAACGATTGGTTTCCTTGAGAAGATTTCTTGAGCATCTCTGCATATTCTTCTGCTGATAAGCTTCCATAATAGAAGTTGATAGGATTGAGGTGCTCCCCATTCTTCTTCACTTCATAATGTAAGTGAGGTGCCTCCGAACGCCCAGTGCTGCCTACATAGCCGATTACATCCCCTCGCTTTACTTTCTGTCCAGGACGGACATTATATTGGCTTAGGTGTCCATAAAGTGTCTCATAGCCATATCCATGATCTATGCGAATATGCTCTCCATATCCAGAAGAGTTGCTATCAGCTCTGGTTACCACTCCATCCCCTGTAGCATAGACAGCTGTTCCTGTAGGAGCAGAAAAGTCCATACCATAATGGAATTTTCTTACTTTAGTAAATGGATCTGTACGAAATCCATAACCAGAAGCCATACGCTTAAGATCTTTGTTTTGCACAGGCTGAATGGCAGGTAAAGCCTGTAGTAATTTTTCTTTTTCCTTGGCCAGAGCCGCAATATCATCCAGAGATTTAGACTGTACAGCCAGCTCTTTTTGAAGTGTTTCCAATCGCTTGGTCATATCAATTAGCATGGATGAATTGCTGAATTTTTCTAGATATTCATATCGATTGACCCCTCCAAAACCACTCTTTCTCTGTGCATCAGGGATAGGAGTCATCTCAAAATAAGTACGATAAAGTGTATTATCGCGATCTGCTATACGCTCTAGCACCTCCTCTACTTGCTGCATTTTTTTGTTCAAAATGGCAAATTGTGTCTCATTCTCCTTAAGTTCTCTCCTGAGAGAGAGCTCTTTAGGGGTCTGCATAAAGTTAATATTGTAGAGAATTAGAACTATAATCAGCGCAAAGAGAAAAGAGGAAAGAAGAAAGAAAAATAAGTACTTGAGGCGCCTTTTCCTATTATTAATTTGCTTGAAAGACAGCGTCTCAGAATCGTAATAATATTTAATCTTTGCCATACTTATTTCTTTATATTAGTTCTGTTACGGAGGCAAAAATACAATTTTTGTATTAAAGAAAAAAGCTTTTTATGATTTTTCACTTTTATTCATATTCTTCTCTATTACCCAAACGCTCTCTAAAGAAGACATGTTATTGTTCTTTATAGCTACTTTTATGTACAAATCCACCCATACAATTAGAAAGATTAAATCCCTTGTCAGAAAACCTTTTCACAGATAATAGTATTAGGCAAGATTCCTCCTATATTGCTTTTTACGCTTTCTTTAGTCCCTTTATTCACATAGTTATCTTTGTCTTTTATACTACAACATATTCTCCAAAAACTCCTTGGAGAAAGTCATTAGCTCTAAATAAGTAAATGTTTTTATAAAGTCTTGATTTATTCATTTATTTCCCAAGGAAAATAACTATCATAACTCAAAAGTTGCAATTCAAAGCCACCTGCTACAATATGATATTGAATTCCTTTATTAACCCCTTCTGCAGAAAAAGTGAATAAATCCCCAACTCCATTATGATTGTCGAGGAATCTGTTTTTATAGTTCTCATTCATTTCTTCTTGAGCTGTAAATACTATTGGATTTTCTGAGGTTGAATCTAATTCCCACATAGTAGGCATATCTATATAGCAGACTTTTTTCAATATTATTTCCACTTGTTTGCCAAAAGAAGCATCCTTAGTCCCAAATAGTATTATCTCCTCTTCGTTAAAATCTACCATATAAATATCAAGCCAAAGAAATTTTTTCAGAATGATATTTGCTTCTGCAATCTTGTTAGTTCTAATCATCTCTCAAATGTATTTATTAAAAATGTTTTTATAAAGTTTCCCTTAATATCCTACGCAAGTAAGAACCTATCTTTTCAACTATTATTGGGGAATTTTTCCAAACAAACAGTTCAATATGAACTTCATAAAGGGGAAAAGCTGTTCCATTTTTATTTTTAGGCAATGTTTCAAAAAGTCTGTCTTCTATCCTTTTGGGAAAGACAAACTATTCCTCCCCTTTTCAGTAAATATGAGCTTGAGACTTGTTTTTATACTTCATTTTATTGAAGATACTCACTAAAAAACGCCTCCAATTTATCAAACGGAATTACTCCAGCTTGATTGTCGTAAAAATCGGTGTGACGTGCATTAGGGACAATCAGCAGTTCTTTTTTCTCGCTTCCAATTAATTTGTAGGCATCTTCGCTCATATAGCGCGAATGAGCATTTTCTCCTGCAATCATAAGGGTTGGCACCTCAATTTCATTAGCATACGACAGTAGCGGGAAATTCATAAAAGAAAGCAGCGTAGTGGCTGTCCAAACGTGATTGGAAACCGAACGCTCGTGAAAACCTCGTGGCGTTTTGTAAAACTCAATATAATCATTCAAGAATTCAGGCACTTTATTGGAAGGAGCATCCGGCATAGGATAACCTGGGGAGGGAGTTCCCGTCTCAGTATCCGTCCAACGAATAGCATTAAGCGAACGCTTCATTTCCAGACGCATTTCAGGGGTATTGGCATCAAAATATCCCTTGCTAAAAACGCGTGACATATCGTACATTACCATTGTGGCAACAGCCTTAATACGTGTATCGATAGCGGTAGCATTCAGTGCAAAGCCGCCCCAACCACAAATACCGATGATTCCTATTTTTTCTCTATCTACAAAAGGTTGAATTCCTAAGCAATCTACCGCAGCTGAAAAGTCTTCGGTATTGATATCGGGCGATGCTACATTGCGAGGCTCTCCACCACTCTCTCCCGTATAGGAGGGATCGAAAGCTAAAGTTACAAACCCTCTCTCAGCCATTGTTTGGGCATAAAATCCAGAAGCTTGTTCTTTTACAGCTCCAAACCCACCGCAAACAGCAAGGGCAGCAAGTTTTTTATCTTCACTGTTTTTCGGGAAATACAAATCGCCAATAAGGGTGATACCATAACGGTTTTTGAATGACACTTTTTTGTGTTCAACTTTATTGCTTTTGGGGAAAATCTTATCCCAAGAAGCAGCATTTACAGGGGTTTCATTGTTTTTGTTCATATTGTTAATATTTTAGTTTATACGATTTATTCATTATGAAAGAAGACACTCTTTACTTTTTCGTATTCTCCTTAGATACAAGCCTATAGCCAAGTATATCAATGTTGGGATGAGGCCAAAAAGAGGGGATACTAAAAGTGTTTTATCAGGTAAAATAATAGTAAATCCTTCTGAAATGAGAGGATTAAGGGCGTCTTTCATTGAGTGCATCAAAACTACCAATAAGAGTGAACGCGATAGAAAGAAAATTTCGGTATACATTATTGTCCAAACAGCAATGACTACAAAGCTCACCAAAACAAATAACTCTTTGCTATAAGGGAAAAAGGTTGCCTGATAAGCATCGTCCAAGAATATAAGATTGTATGGCAGGTGCCATATTTGGCAGACGAATGCCACCACTACATAAATCAGCCATTCGTTTTTGGTGAGTTGTTCCATTTTTACGGTGAGATAGCCTCGAAAAGCCGTCTCTTCTAAAATGTTTTTGATAAAAACGGGTAAGAAAGCAGTCGCAAAAACAGGGAAATAAGCAGCAACACTAAACTTACTGACATCTACCCAACCTAATAGCTTGCCAACAAACAGTGTTATACCAATAACCATGGGATAGACTACAATAGCAAAGATATACCAGCGAGTGTTTTGCTTGAAACGAGGTTTTATAGGAAAATCTTTCCAACCATCACCACCCAAAAGGCGGAGCAAAATCATACATACTATAGGAGAAGCAATAAAAATCCCTGATCCCAAAGACTCTAAATTAGAAGGTTCGCCAAGTAACTGGTTTACCCCAACGCCTATCCATCCGCAAGAGATGGCTACCAAGCTAAATAGGATTACATTCCGAAGTGTTTTTTTATTGGTTCTCATATTAAGGCAGATTTATTTTAATATTTCTAAAATTTTATCTTCGTCATAAACAAGCATACCCACTGCGACCAATGAAGCGATACCATGTGCCAACATCCAACCTTTAGCAATGTCATTCTTCAGCTCTTCATCAGATATGTTTTGACATTCCTCGCTATTTTTCATTATTTCTACCACCCGCTCACTTTCAGGAAAAATATCAGTAAGTTTTACATTGGTAACATTATCCATATAAAAAGCCTTGAATAGAGCGGACTCGGTGTAAGCCATCTGCACATACCCCAGTCCTAAATCCAAAAGAGTATTGCCTGTTTTTGAGTAACTAAGCATTACATTTTGAAGGAAAGCTAGTGCTTTTTTGCAGATTTCCGCTTTGAGATCCTCCATATTTTTATAGCACCAATAAATGGGCTGAGTGGAGCAACCTATTTGCTTAGCAATATTTCGGGCAGAAAGTACCCCAAAGCCTTCCTTTCGTACCATCTCAAAAGCTGTTTCTATAATTATTTCTTGAGTTATTGTTGTTGATTTCGGCATATATTTCTTTATATAACAATTGTAATATAACACCTGTTATTTTCGAGACAAAAGTAGTACATTTTTTTGAATCAACAAAATATTTAAACAGAAAATAGAAAAACTACCTGTCAAACTAGCAAATACAACTTGTTTTATAGGAGATTTAGCATTTATCTACAATACAAAAATCTACACCATCACCTTCTATATAAAGGTTTACAATACAAGCGTTCTTATTTTGCAATTTGAGTTTAAAAGCCTTTATCTTATCCCCGATAATTTCATCAACCGAGAAAACACCTTCATTAACTAATTTACATTGTTTATCCAACAAAGAAATAAGCTCTTCGGGAATGTTATAAGTAGTGGTAATCTCCCCTACAAAATGTTGATATTGTATGCCCTTAGCCTGATACGTTCTATGCCAATGGTAGGTGATTTTCCAAAAAGGAGTATTGTGGCTATCGGTAATAAGGTCTATTAAATTGTTATTATTCACTATCTCTATTATTTTCGTCGTATTTTACTCCTATAATACTTTCAAACCATTGGTTTAAGTATTCTTCTTGCTCCTGAACGGTAGCTATTTGTGAAAAATCGTTTTCAGGGTCAAAGATATTTATTATTTCGGCACTATTATAATCATACCTTTTTCCTAAAACTAACTTTACCGCTCGGAAATTCTGTTTGAAATGCCGAATCATATAATAATGACGCCTTGCCCCTTGTATCAATAGTTTTATGCCCTGCTGTTCTAAACGCTTGCGAAGGATATAGAATAGCGACCTTACCTCATCTGAAACCATTTCGTAATGATGATTAAGCGTGTCCTGATAAGTCATTACAAAGACCTTTACTTTTCCGCCCGTATAGGTGAATATTTCATCTTTAGAAAACATATTTAACACTGTGGGATTTTCTCTATCTTCTTTATAAAAAGTAATAGTAGCTTCTATCACTTGCTGGTCTGTTGTAAAGGCTTTAATGAAATACTGAGAAAAATTCTCTTTGGTTTTTTGTGCTTGCATAGGAATGATTGTTGTTGCTAATAAGATGAGAATTAGTTTATTTAGGTAATTCATCAGAGAAGTTCTTTTATTTGAGTAGTAGGGCATTCTCCTTCTAAAAATAGCACTCCTGTACACCCTAAATCTATAAAATCAATAGAACGACCATACATTTCTATTTGTTTTAACAAGAAATTTACCTCTAACAAAGTGTTATTTTCTATTTTCATAAGATTAAAAACCTTTCCTTTCTGAATACTATTCCCTGCAATCACTCTTCCTGCTACTGAAAATGTATTTTCATTAGTGTTTAAAAGCTTTTTTACTTGAAATATTTTATTCATAACATCAGTATTGTTAAAAGAAAAAGAATATCCCTGTTTTGTATTCTATAGCTTTGTGAAGCATTGCTAATAATTTCTGTCCGACAGGTAGTTTGCTTATGGTATTAGCTTCTGTAACTTCATAGGCTTTTTGTAGCGCTTCTACCCCTATAATATCCTCCCATTCATAGTCATCAATAAGTTTATCTAATTCGTAATTAAGTTCGTGAAATAGGTGCGAGTTCCAAAGCTGTTGAAACTCTTCTTTTGTTAAGTTCCAATCTGTAAAGCCTTCTTCTGAATTCACATCATTGATAAACTTTTCCATTGCCTCCACACTTGTGAATGTTGATATTGTTTTAGAACTATAACTCATTGTTATCTGTTTTAGGCAAAGATACTCTTTTTTTATTTTCTACTCTTCTTCAGCTGCCCAATCATAAAAACCGCTTTCGCGCAATTGGGCTTCATACTGCTGAATGGTTTGTTCATCATACTTTTCTCTTTGGATAAACTTTCCTATTTCAAAATAGATGTCTATTGAGTTCAGTCCATAAATCTCAGCGATGAGGGTTGCTAAGTTTCTATCAGAGTAATGCTCATAAAGCACATAAGTCATTAGTCTAAAATCTGTTTCCTCTATTTTTGGAAAAGCCTTTTTGATAAACTGAAGCGATTTCTCAAACCATACTTTTTCAGGGGCTACTACCTTATTCAGCCAGTCGGTATACCACATTTCAAAGGTGAGTTTTTCTCCTTTTTCATTAAATTCAGGCGACAGTCCGCCATAATCCTGACGGCTATCAAGCCATATATAGCCTTTTTCTTTACCATTCACCACCAAAAGATAAGAAGCTCCGTGCCCTATATGACATATTTGCAAGCAACCGCTGATGCGCTTTGTATCCATATAGGATTCCACCTGCTCTTGGCTAGGGCGTTCACCTCCGTCCCAATCAATACTATTAAGCCATTCCTCTTCATTCCAATGCTCGGTGTAGGAGAAAGGCGTAGAGAGGTCTATAGTCCGGTCTTTCCACATCAAATCTTCCGTTGCTTCTTTAAGGGAACGCAGTCCGTAATCGGGACCCACACA
>ERZ773021.96-NODE-96-length-78455-cov-65.2853_pt1 | contig 78455 bp, 88 predicted proteins | sample MGYA00511668_ERZ773021 | MGnify/ENA primary metagenome ERZ773021 (study PRJEB29015, sample SAMEA2737961) | human oral metagenome | biome: human oral; feature: human-associated habitat; material: dental | place: China | collected 2032 ...
TTTTTGGATTGTCGAGCAAGACGCAGTGGTTGAGTGGGCTCTACTACGCTGATTTCATCAGCTTTTACAGCCCTACTCAACTGTGCGGAGGTGGGACGACGAAATCGAATTCTAACGAATTACCGATTTCTGTCCCACTCTCTTTCTTATGCGTGTGGTGGGAGCCAAGAAAGCTCAAATTGGAGCAATTGGGCTTCAAGGAGATCTTGATGGGAAACTTCTTGTTTCTCTTTGCCGTCTAATAGGGCTTTTTGGATGAAATAGGCGCCTGCAGTGTGTGAGTTGGTGCAAATCTTGAGCTCTTGCTTGGGAAGATGGAGAAGGACTTCTTTAAAGAGAGGGAGGCCCAGATCATAGATTAGTTTTCCTGGGCAGGTTGGATAGAGTCCAAGGGATGACCAGATGTACCAAGCAGATAGACTACCATTGTCCTCATCACCTGGATAGGCTTGGAAATTTGGATGGAAAGCTTGGGAACGGATCTGGTGGATCAGGAGATTGGTGTATTCGGGATGAAGGCTGTGACGGAAGAGGTAGGGAAGGTGAAAGCTGGGTTGATTGGAGATGGCGATCTGCCCAAATGCGGCTTGGGCCATTTCACTCATTTCGTGGATTTCATAGCCATATCCTCTTACATCAAATTGAGGTCTTTGATTGGCCAGATCCAGCAATCGTTGGGTGAAGGCTTTTTTACCGCCCATCAGCTCTATCAGGCCGGAGAGGTCGTGTAAGGCTCCAAAAGTAGCCTGAGTTGCAGAGCATTCTGCATAATCTCCTCCCCAGCTGGTAGGAGAGAAGGGTTCTTTAAAGTTTCCATTGGTGGATCGTGCTCTCATAAAGCCTGTTTGGGCATCGTACAATGTTCGGTAGGAGAGGCTGGAAGCAGCATACCGAGCGGCTGTTTCGGTATGCCCCAATTGCTTGGCAACGGTAGCAATGCAAAAATCACTATAGGCATAATCTAGGCTATGGCTCACACTTTCGTGAAAATCATCGGGTAGGTAGCCGAGGGCCTTGTAGCTTTCATTGCCATGGCGACCAAAATGTTGAGTAGGGTCTGTTTTTTGAGCCGTCTGGAGCATAGCTGTCAGCATGTTTTTATGTAGGTCTGGTGCGATCCCTTTTGTGACAGCATCCGCAAAGACTCCATCGATGAGGGTACCTGGCATCATTCCTCGTTCATCTGGGGCCAACCATTTTGGTAGAAAACCAGTATCCTTGTAAGTATTTAAAAATCCTTCGAGAAAGTGACGGTAATAATCGGGGTAGACAAGACTAAAGAGCGGAAAAGATGTTCGGAAGAGATCCCAGAATCCGATATTGGTATAAGCTTTTCCTGGTTTGATTTCATTATGAGTGACATCCAGGTGCCAGTCATTTCCCTTACTATCTGTTTCATAAAAGGTTTGAGGGAAAAGGAGGAGTCGGTAAAGGCAATGGTCGAAAAAGGCTTGATAACGCCCTCCGGCATCTTTTACTTCAATTCGCTTTAGTAGCTGATTCCATTGATCGGCTGCTTCTTTTTTAGCTCCCTCTAGAGAAAGGTTGGGAAGATGGCTGTGAGCCATGTCTTGAGACAGATAAGAAGTTCCTAATTGGACGGTCACTTCCTTGCTAGAAAAGGTCAGAAAAAGATCTTGATTGATGTGAGTGACATTCTCGATCGGCTGGCTAAATTGCCACTGAAGATAAAAAGAGTAGGAAGTATCTGCGGTATGAGCTTGATCCAGAATGTGGAAGTGGCAGGTTTGGTCTGTAAGGGTCAAGTCCACTAGTTCCTTTGCTGCATGAAAGCAGAGTGTTAGCTTTTCTGGTGCTCGAAAGTGCATGACAGCCCCGTAGCGGCTTGGAACCAGCTCGCTTTGAATCTGATAACGTTCCGAAAAAATCCGAAGGTAGTGGGGCTGGAAAAGAGCTTCTTTCAGCGAATAACTGCTTTGGCGACGGAAGAGGTCGGAACTTGTAACTTCTCCTGTGATGGGCGTGATGAGGCACCAAGCGTAGTCTCCTATCCAAGGACTAGGCTGGTGAGTGAGACGAAATCCCTGAAAAATAGGGAGATTGGGGTTGAAAAACCAAGCCCCTTGTTCGTGTGTCGTCTGAGGAAGGAAGTAGTTCATCCCAAAAGGGACTCCTGTATAAGGGAGGGTGTTTCCGTGGGAATAGTGAGGATGATTATCGCTTCCCCAACGGGTATCGATGGTCTGGCAATGTGTGCGCATCTTGTCTCCTTTTTCTTCATCAACCTTAAATGATCTGTATTTTTCTTGGAACACGCGGTGGTATTTCCTTCATTGTATCAAAGTGTTGTCAAATATGATAGCGTTTTTATCAAATGGAAAATTTTGTAGAAAAAGGGCTATAGTTTGCGTATGTATTTCCCTTTTGAAATCTTTTATACTGAATAGGAAAGAATCGATACGTGTGAGGAAAATAAATGACCTATTCAAAAGAAATTGTGCGAGAATGGTTGGATCAAGTGGCTGAGCGAGCTAAGGAGTACCCTGAGTGGGTGGATGTCTTTGAACGTTGTTATACAGACACTTTGGACAATACAGTTGAAATTTTAGAAGATGGTTCAACCTTTGTGTTAACAGGGGACATCCCAGCTATGTGGTTGCGTGACTCGACGGCTCAATTGAGACCCTATCTTCATGTGGCTAAACGAGATCCCCAATTGCGTCAGACCATTGCTGGTTTGGTCAAACGCCAGATGACCTTGATCCTCAAGGATCCCTATGCCAACTCTTTTAATATTGAGGAGAACTGGAAAGGCCATCACGAGACTGATCACACCGATTTGAATGGCTGGATTTGGGAACGTAAGTATGAAGTGGACTCGCTTTGCTATCCCTTGCAATTGGCTTACCTCCTGTGGAAGGAAACTGGTGAGACTAGCCAATTTGATGAGACTTTTGTTACAGCGACCAAGGAAATCCTTCATCTCTGGGCAGTGGAACAAGACCACAAGAACTCCCCTTATCGCTTTGTTCGGGATACAGATCGTAAGGAAGACACGCTGGTAAATGACGGATTTGGTCCTGACTTTGCTGTGACAGGGATGACCTGGTCAGCCTTTCGTCCAAGTGATGACTGCTGTCAGTATAGTTACTTGATTCCGTCCAATATGTTTGCAGTGGTTGTCTTGGGTTATGTGCAAGAAATCTTCGCAACATTGAATCTAGCCGATAGCGAGAGCATCATTGCAGATGCCAAACGCCTGCAGGCGGAGATTCAAGAAGGGATCGAAAACTACGCCTACACCACTAACAGCAAGGGCGAGAAAATCTATGCCTTTGAGGTAGACGGTTTGGGAAATGCTAGTATCATGGACGACCCTAACGTACCAAGCTTGTTGGCGGCTCCCTATCTGGGCTACTGCGCCATTGACGATGAAGTCTACCAAGCTACTCGTCGGACGATTTTGAGCCCTGAAAATCCATACTTCTATGAAGGGAAGTACGCAAGTGGGCTTGGAAGTTCTCATACCTTCTACCGCTATATCTGGCCGATTGCTCTATCGATTCAAGGGTTGACAACGACAGATAAAGCTGAGAAAAAAGATCTGTTAGACCAGTTGGTTGCCTGCGATGGAGGCACAGGCGTCATGCACGAAAGTTTCCATGTAGATGATCCAACCAAATACTCGCGTGAATGGTTCTCGTGGGCCAACATGATGTTCTGCGAGTTGGTCTTGGATTACTTGGATATTCGCTAATACTCTTCGAAAATCAAATTCAAACCACGTTAGCTTCGCCTTGCCGTATATATGTTACTGACTTCGTCAGTTCTATCTACAACCTCAAAGCAGTGCTTTGAGCAACCTGCGGCTAGCTTCCTAGTTCGCTCTTTGATTTTCATTGAGTATAAGGAGCACGCTTTAGCTTCACTGATTCTTGTTAGAATCACAAGTTTATATTTAAAACATTAAAAATTTAAGTTAGAATGAGGTTTTACTCATGGAAAATGTTGTTGTACATATCATCTCTCACAGCCACTGGGATCGTGAGTGGTATCTACCTTTTGAAAGCCACCGGATGCAATTGGTGGAACTGTTTGACAATCTGTTTGATCTTTTTGAAAATGATCCGGAGTTCAAAAGTTTCCACTTGGATGGCCAAACCATTGTTCTCGATGACTATTTGGAAATTCGCCCTGAAAACCGCGACAAGGTGCAACGTTATATCGACGAGGGCAAGCTCAAGATTGGTCCCTTCTACATTTTGCAGGATGATTACCTGATCTCCAGCGAAGCCAACGTCCGCAATACCTTGATTGGACAGGCTGAATGCGCCAAATGGGGCAAATCTACTCAGATTGGTTACTTCCCGGATACTTTTGGAAATATGGGACAAGCTCCTCAAATCCTTCAAAAATCAGGCATTCACGTAGCAGCCTTTGGGCGTGGGGTGAAGCCAATCGGATTTGACAACCAAGTCCTCGAAGATGAGCAATTTACCTCTCAATTTTCTGAAATGTACTGGCAAGGGGCGGATGGTAGCCGTGTGCTCGGTATTCTCTTTGCCAACTGGTACAGTAACGGGAACGAAATTCCAGTGGATAAAGAAGAAGCTTTGGCTTTCTGGAAACAAAAATTGGCAGATGTTCGCGACTATGCCTCAACCAACCAATGGTTGATGATGAACGGTTGCGACCACCAACCCGTTCAACGAAACTTGAGTGAAGCCATTCGTGTGGCCAACGAACTGTTCCCTGACGTGACCTTTATTCATAGCTCCTTTGATGAATATGTTCAAGCAGTGGAAAGTGCGCTTCCTGAACAATTATCTACGGTTACGGGAGAATTGACCAGTCAGGAAACCGATGGTTGGTACACGCTGGCAAATACGTCTTCCTCTCGGATTTATCTCAAGCAAGCCTTCCAAGAAAACAGCAACCTGCTCGAGCAAGTGGTGGAACCTTTGACCATCATTACTGGTGGGCACAACCACAAGGATCAATTGACCTATGCCTGGAAGACACTCTTACAAAATGCGCCACACGATAGTATTTGTGGATGTAGCGTAGATGATGTTCACCGTGAAATGGAAGTCCGTTTTGCCAAGGTCAACCAAGTTGGAAACTTTGTCAAGACCAACCTTCTCAACGAATGGAAGGGTAAACTAGCAACTCAAAAAGCCCAGAGTGAGCACCTCTTTACGGTCATCAATACTGGCTTGCATAATAAGGTGGATACCGTCAGCACGATTGTCGATGTAGCAGTTTGTCCGTTTAAGGAATTGCATCCGACAGAAGGCTTCAAGAAAATGGCCGCTTTGAGCTTGCCAGACTACCACGTAGAGGATTTAGATGGGCATCTTGTAGAAGCAGAGATTGAGGACTTGGGAGCAAGCTTTGGCTATACCCTGCCTAAGGATAAATTCCGCCAACCCTATATTGCGCGTCAAGTGCGCGTGACGGTTCCGGTTCACCTAGCGCCTCTTTCTTGGACCACCTTCCAGCTCTTGGAAGGCAAAGCACCTCATCATGATGGTCTTTTCCAAAATGGGGTGATCGATACGCCATTTGTAACCCTTAGTATCGATGATGGCTTGACCCTTTACGACAAAACGACCAATGAGGCTTATGAGGATTTTCTTCGCTTTGAAGATCGTGGGGATATTGGAAATGAATATATCTACTTCCAACCAAAAGGAACCGAACCGATCTATGCGGAGTTAACAGCTTATGAGGTCTTGGAAAACAATGCTAGCTATGCCAAAATCTTGCTCAAGCATGACTTGACGATCCCGGTCAGTGCGGATGAACAATTGGATGCGGAGCAAAGAGGCATTATCGAGTTTATGAACCGCAAGGCAAGTCGCTCAGAAGAGCTGACAACGATCCCTCTTGAAACGGAGATGACCATCTTTGTAGATGATCCACAAATTCGCTTCAAGACGCGCTTTACCAATACTGCCAAGGATCACCGCATCCGTCTCCTGGTCAAGACTCACAATACGCGTCCAAGCAATGATTCTGAAAGTATCTATGAGGTGGTCACACGGCCAAATAAACCGGCTGCTTCTTGGGAAAATCCTGAAAATCCCCAACACCAACAAGCCTTCGTCAGCTTGTATGATGACGTCAAAGGGGTAACAGTGGCCAATAAAGGATTGCATGAATACGAAATCCTTGGAGACGATACGATAGCTGTAACCCTTCTCCGTGCTTCAGGTGAACTCGGTGACTGGGGCTACTTCCCAACACCAGAAGCACAATGCTTGCGCGATATCGAAGTTGAGTTTGCAGTAGAATGTCATCAGGCTCAGGGGCGCTTCTCTGCTTATCGCCGAGCGAAAGCTTTGCAGACACCGATGACCAGCCTTCAAGTTGAAAAACAAGAAGGAAGTGTAGCAGCATCTGGTAGCTTACTCAAGCATACAGCCTTGACACATCCTCAGGTTTGTCCAACAGCCTTTAAGGTAGCAGAAAATGAAGAAGGTTACATCCTTCGCTATTACAATATGAGCCAAGAAAATGTGCGCGTGTCAGAAGGACAACAAACGGTTGTCGATCTTCTTGAACAACCGTATCCGGTCCATACAGGTTTATTGGCACCGCAAGAAATCCGGACAGAATGGATTAAAAAAGAAGAAGTCTAGCTGGTTGCAGCTGAAGAAACAATAAAAGGAAAGGAGGAGCGAAAAAGTAAGAACCAACTGCTGACTCGCTCCTTTTTACAGGTAAAAGCAATGACCATTGCAACGATTGATATCGGAGGGACTGGGATTAAGTTTGCTAGTCTCACTCCGGATGGAAAGATTTTAGATAAGGCCAGCACCCCAACGCCAAAAACTCTAGAAGATTTGTTGGCTTGGTTGGACCAGCGATTGTCAGAACGTGACTACCGTGGGATTGCCATGAGTGTGCCAGGGGCTGTTAACCAAGAAACAGGGGTAATTGAAGGGATCAGTGCCATTCCTTACATCCATGGTTTTTCATGGTATGAGGCCCTTTCTCATCACAAGCTACCTGTCCATCTAGAAAATGATGCCAACTGTGTTGGACTGAGTGAATTGCTGGCGCATCCTGAGATTGAAAATGCAGCCTGTGTCGTGATTGGTACAGGGATCGGTGGCGCCATGATCATCAATGGCAAGCTTCACCGTGGTCGTCATGGCTTGGGCGGTGAGTTTGGCTACATGACAACCATCGAACCTGCAGAAAAGCTCAATAACTGGTCACAACTAGCATCAACAGGAAATATGGTGCGCTATGTCATTGAAAAATCTGGTCAGTCTGACTGGGATGGCCGTAAGGTGTACCAAGAGGCTGCAGCAGGCAATGTCCTTTGCCAGGAAGCCATTGATCGGATGAATCGTAATCTTGCTCAAGGACTGCTCAATATCCAGTACCTGATTGATCCAGATGTGATTAGCCTAGGTGGCTCTATCAGTCAAAACCCAGATTTTATCAAAGGAGTGCAAGAAGCAGTAGATACCTTTGTGGAAAGATATGAAGAATATACCATCGCTCCAGTGATTCAAGCCTGCACCTATCAGGCAGATGCCAATCTCTACGGTGCCCTTGTCAACTGGTTACAGGAGGAAAACCAATGGTAAGTTTTACAGGACTTAGTCCCAAACAAGCCCAAGCTGTTGAAGTATTAAACAATCACATTTCTCTACCAGATGTAGAGGTGGCGGTCGCTCAGTCTGACCATGCTTCCATCTCTATCAAGGGGGAGAAGGGGCAGTATCAACTGACCTACCGTAAACCTCATCAACTCTACCGTGCTTTATCTGTGCTAGCAACAGCTTTAGCAGAAGGGGACAAGGTAGAGATTGAAGAGCAGGCGGCCTATGAAGATTTAGCCTATATGGCGGACTGTTCGCGCAATGCCGTGCTCAATGTCGCATCTGCCAAGCAGATGATTGAAGTCTTGGCTCTCATGGGTTACTCAACTTTTGAGCTCTACATGGAAGACACTTATCAAATCGAGGGGCAACCTTACTTTGGTTATTTCCGTGGAGCATACTCAGCTGAAGAGTTACAGGAAATCGAAAGCTACGCCCAACAGTTTGACATGACCTTTGTCCCATGTATCCAGACCTTGGCCCACTTATCAGCCTTTGTCAAATGGGGGGTTAAAGAAGTGCAGCAACTCCGCGATGTAGAAGATATCCTCCTCATTGGCGAAGAAAAAGTTTACGACCTGATTGACGGCATGTTTGCGACTTTGTCTAAGCTACAAACACGCAAGGTCAATATCGGCATGGACGAAGCTCACTTGGTTGGTTTGGGACGCTACCTCATCTTAAACGGTATGGTGGATCGGAGTCTCCTTATGTGCCAACACTTGGAGCGCGTGCTGGATATTGCCGATAAGTATGGTTTCCACTGCCAGATGTGGAGCGATATGTTCTTTAAGCTCATGTCAGCAGATGGCCAGTACGACCGTGAGGTGGAAATTCCAGAAGAAACGCGTGTTTACCTTGACCGTCTCAAAGACCGTGTCACCTTGGTTTACTGGGATTATTATCAAGATAGCGAGGAAAAATACAACCGAAACTTCCGTAATCACCATAAGATTAGTCAGGATATTGCCTTTGCTGGTGGTGCCTGGAAGTGGATTGGTTTTACGCCCCACAACCAATTTAGTCGCTTAGTAGCTATTGAAGCCAATAAAGCCTGCCGTGCCAACCAGATCAAGGAAGTCATCGTGACGGGATGGGCAGATAATGGTGGGGAAACAGCCCAGTTCTCTATTCTACCAAGTCTGCAAATCTGGGCGGAACTCAGCTACCGCAATGATTTAGAGCGTCTATCTGCCCACTTCAAGACCAATACAGGTCTATCAGTTGAGGACTTCATGCAGCTGGATCTAGCCAACCTCTTGCCAGACCTACCAGGTAATATACATGGTATCAACCCCAACCGCTATGTCTTTTATCAGGATGTCCTCTGTCCAATCCTTGACAAGCACATGACTCCTGAACAAGACAAACCACACTTTGCCCAGGCAGCTGAGACTCTTACTGCTATCAAAGAAAAAGCGGGCGTCTACGCCTATCTCTTTGAGACCCAGGCTCAGTTGAATGCTATTTTAAGTAGTAAAGTGGATGTAGGTCGACGCATCCGTGAGGCCTATCACGCAGGTGATAAAGAGAGTTTGCGACAAATTGCTAGAGAAGAATTGCCAAAATTAAGAAGCCAGATTGAAAACTTCCATGCTCTCTTTAGCCACCAATGGTTGAAAGAAAACAAGGTCTTTGGCTTGGATACCGTAGACATCCGTATGGGTGGACTCTTGCAACGGATCAAGCGAGCTGAAAGTCGGATTGAAAACTACCTAGCAGGCGAAATCTCTCGTATCGATGAACTAGAAGTAGAGATCTTGCCATTCAACGATTTCTACGGGGATCAGGACTTCGCAGCCACAACGGCTAACCAGTGGCATACTATTGCGACGGCTTCAACCATTTATACAACGTAAAAAATGCCAAGTTGGATGACAGATGTCTTATCCACGGTGGATAGGAGTAGAAGAGGAGCTGTGTTTACCATCGCCCTTTTCTACTCCTTTTTTAAAGCTATGTCATAAATTTGTAGAATTTTTTCTATAATTAGGAGTTTGAAAAGAGAAAATGGCTATCTTATAATAAGTATTGTAAACGCTACCAAAGCGAAAACACGCTCAAGGCTCAAAGGGGGGAGTTAAATGAAAAAGTTTGTAAGGACTCTGAGAGAAAATTTCATTTTTCTTTTAATGGTCTTACCTGGTGCAGCGTGGTTAATCTTATTCTTCTATATTCCGGTTTTTGGGAATATCGTAGCATTTAAGGACTATCATATTACAGGAGAAGGCTTCATCGACAGTGTCATGAAGAGTAAATGGGTTGGCTTTGACAACTTCAAGTTCCTCTTTAGTTCCAAAGATGCCTACATTATTACAAGAAATACGGTCTTGTACAACTTAGGATTTATCTTCTTAGGATTGATTGTTTCCGTTGGGATCGCCATCATCTTTAGTGAGTTGAGATCAAAAAGAGTGGTCAAGGTGCTTCAAACCTCCATGCTCTTCCCATACTTCCTATCATGGGTTATCATCAGCTTCTTCACCGATGCCTTCCTGAACGTGGACAAAGGATTGGTCAACCACATCTTAACTTCACTTGGCATGAAGGCCATCAATTTCTATTCAGAATTGTGGATCTGGCCAGCGCTTCTTCTCTTCTTAGGAATTTGGAAAGGCTTTGGTTATAGCAGTGTCATGTACTATGCAACCATCATGGGAATTGACCCAACTTACTATGAAGCAGCGACCGTGGATGGTGCGTCTAAGTGGCAACGCATTCGCAACATCACCATTCCTCAGTTGTCTTCCTTGATTACGGTCTTGACCATTCTTGCAGTCGGAAATATCTTCCGCGCAGACTTCGGTCTCTTCTACCAAATCCCGCATAATGCTGGAGCGCTCTATAGTGTGACCAACGTTATTGATGTTTATGTCTACAACGGTTTGACCAAGTCAGGGGATATCGGGATGACAGCAGCAGCCGGTCTTTACCAATCGGTAGTCGGTTTGGTTCTTGTTTTAATCTCAAATATCATTGCCCGTCGCATTGATAAGAATGCCGCTCTCTTCTAGAAAGGAGGATCGTATGAAAAAATCAACCATTCAAAAAGAAAAAATTGATAATGTCGGGATCCATTCTTTCAGTAAGAAGAGCAACTTCTTCTTTACCTTGTTGTTGACCTTGGTCGGCTTGACCTGTGTGCTTCCCTTCATCTTCGTTGTCATGATCTCTTTGACAGACGAACAAAGTTTGGCAGTCCATGGCTTCCAATTCTGGCCAGCAAAATTTGGATTTGATGGTTACCTCTTCTTGGTACAGTTCAAAGACAAAATCTTGCAAGCCCTCTTCATTACCTTGTTTGTGACCATTGTGGGAACAGCATGTAATGTCTTTATCACCACAACTTATGCTTACGCTATCTCACGGAGTACCTTTAAATACCGCAAGTTCTTTACCGTATTTTCACTCCTTAGTATGCTCTTTAGTGCAGGGTTGGTTCCAAGCTACATTGTCACCACCCAACTCTTGCAGTTAGGTGATACCATCGGGGCTTTGATTATCCCAATGTTGCTCAGTCCATTTAACATCATCTTGATGCGGACCTTCTTTAAACGGACCATTCCAGAAGCCATCCTTGAATCCGCTCGGATCGATGGGGCAAGTGAAACACGGATCTTCTTCCAAATCTGCTTGCCATTGTCTCTACCAGGGATTGCGACTATCAGTTTGTTCACTGCTTTAGGGTTCTGGAACGACTGGTTCAACGCCCTCCTCTATATTAAGAGTGACAACCTTTACCCATTGCAATACCTCTTGATGCAAATCCAAAACAATATGGATTACATCGCTAAAAACGTCGGGGTATCCGGCCAATTGGCAGGAGCTGTACAATCCATCCCACGGGAAACAGGACGTATGGCCATGGTGGTTGTGGCAACAGTGCCAATCGCCATTCTCTATCCATTCTTCCAACGCTACTTTGTAAAAGGCTTGACCATCGGTGGTGTGAAAGAATAGGAAAACAAGTGAAAATCGACAAGATTTTCAACTCATAACTTAGTCTAAAAAGAAAATAACATAAAGGAGATTTTTCTTATGAAAAATTGGAAAAAATACGCGTTAGCATCTGCTAGTGTCATTGCTCTTGGAGCTACTCTTGCTGCTTGTGGAAGCCTTACAGGTAACAACAAGAAATCAGCAACAACTGAAGACGGTAAACCAATCATCAAGATGTACCAAATCGGTGACAAACCAGATAACTTGGATGTTCTTCTTAAAAATGCCAACAAGATCATTGAAAAGAAAGTTGGCGCAAAATTGGATATCCAATATCTTGGTTGGGGTGACTACGCACAAAAAATGAACGTCATCATCTCATCTGGTGAAAACTATGATATTGCCTTTGCCAACAACTACGTTATTAATGCTCAAAAAGGTGCCTATGCTGACTTGACAGAATTGTACAAGAAAGAAGGGAAAGAACTTTACAAAGCACTTGACCCAGCTTACATCAAAGGGAACACTGTAAACGGCAAGATCTATGCTGTTCCAGTAGCAGCTAACGTTGCATCTTCTCAAAACTTTGCTTTCAACGGACCACTTCTTGAAAAATATGGTATCGATGTTTCAAACGTGAAAGACTATGCTTCTCTTGAACCAGTTTTGAAAGCTATCAAAGAAAAAGATCCAAACGTTGTTCCATTTGCAATGAACAAGAGCTACGGTGGACCTTCAGATGACTTCGACTACGTAGCTGTTGATGGACTTCCATTCGTGGTTGACTTGAAAGGTGACACTACTAAGATCGTTGACCGTTACACAATTCCTCGTTATGTAGAAAACTTGAAGACTCTTCACAAATACTACGAAGCAGGATACATTCCAAAAGACGTAGCAACGAGCGACACTGGTTATGATCTTTCTCAAGATACATGGTTGGTTCGTGAAGAAACAGTAGGACCAGCTGACTACGGTAACAGCTTGCTTTCTCGTGTAGCAAACCGTAAGATCGAAATCAAACCATTTACTGAACTGTACAAGAAGAACAATACCACTCAAGTAGCTAACTTTGTTATCTCAAACAACTCTAAGAACAAAGAAAAAGCTATGGAAGTGTTGAACCTCTTGAACACTGATCCAGAACTCTTGAACGGACTTGTTTATGGACCAGAAGGCAAGAACTGGGAAAAAGTACCAGGTAAAGAAAACCGTGTCAAAGTCTTGGATGGCTACAACGGAAACACTCACATGTCTGGATGGAACACTGGTAACAACTGGATTCTTTACATCAACGAAAACGTAACAGATGAACAAATTGCACAATCTAAGAAAGATTTGGAAACTGCAAAAGAATCTCCAGCACTTGGCTTCATCTTTAACACAGATAAAGTGAAATCAGAAATCACTGCTCTTACAAATACTTTGAACCAATTCGCAGGTGCGATCAATACTGGTACAGTGGATCCTGAAGTAGAAGTTCCTAAGATGCTTGAAAAATTGAAATCAGAAGGTGCTTACCAAAAAGTGCTTGACGAAATGCAAAAACAATACGACGAATTCCTTGCTTCTAAAAAATAAGAACAGGTAGTGCGAAAAGGCTTTGGAGGAATCTCCAGAGCTTTTTCATGTCTTTATGAAAATAGAACTGTAAATGAAAATCAACATTTCAATTTACCAATGCAAATGTGGGAAAGCGTTTTATTTTTATGGTATAATAGAATCACTAATTGGAAAAGAGGCTAAATGATGGGAAAAATCATCGAGTTCATTTTTACGAGAGTCTATGTTGCTATGCTGGTAACAGGGATTTTTTGGGTCTTGACGATCTGTGGGGGTGTTCTGCTAGGAGTAGGACCGGCTAGTGCCACTATCATGAGCCTCTATGCGGAAAATGGCATGACCTACAAGGACTATCATTGGTCACGCGCTTGGGAACTCTTCAAAGAAAATCTTGTTCTGGCCAATCAAGTCTTTTACACCTTCTTTGCCATTGAAGGAGTCCTACTCTATGGCATGTACCTCATGATCCAGATTCCTCACTTGAATTTCTTCCAAATTTTGGTTCTCCTGTTTAATCTAGTTTTCCTCTTGGTTGCGCCTCTAGCTTACGCCGTTTATTTGAAATTGCAAGTTCATTTCGATCTCTCTTATGCCAACAGTATCAAGCTCAGTTTGATCGGAATGTTGCTGGACATTCGTCCGGTTCTCAAGCTCATCCTTGGAACCGCGCTACTTGGCGTCATTAGCTACTATATGCCAGCCCTTCTCTTTTTCGTCTTGATCGGTGTATGGCATTTCTTTGTCAATGATATCTTTGACCCTGTTTATCAAAACATCCACGAAAAATTGGTATCCTAACGATGAAAAAAATCTGGTTAAGTACGCTTTTAAAATTCTACGCCTATGTCATGGTGGTCATTTTGACCATTATGGGCCTGGTTGTCGCGGGGATCTCTTGGAAAAACCAGCAAGCTGAAGCCGACCGGATCGCCCAACGGGTCTTGACCGAAGTGGTGACGGATCTCGAGACTTCTTATCAACGGGTCACACAAGAAGGCCGTAGCCTCGTTGAAAACCCTGCAAAATTAGAAGGAGTTTATCGCTATTTTACCTTGTCACCATCGGAGTATGAGACTTGGCGATTGAATGCCCAATTTCCTTCGTATATCCAATTGTCCCTACATAAGAATATTGACAGCCTCTATTTGAGCAATAAAAACATCGAGGGTATCGATGTCACCTTGTCTGATTACAAGACGGTATTTGTCTCTACTCGGCAATCACAGGGAGGCAAGCAAGTCTCAGCGGACCATTACAAGGCTCCTGCGACAGCCATTCCGGTTCCTTTGACAGATCCGACTACGGGTGCTGGAGTTGGGATAGCTTATATGACGCTGGACCAAGAAATTTTGACGGCAACGATTGATAATGCCAGAGGCGATCTTCCGATCGCTGTGCGGATTTTCACTCCCTTTGGGAAAGAGATGTACCATGAAGGGGATAAGGGGCAATCAAAAGATGTTAAATGGCAAACCCGTAGCACGATCTATGGCTACAAGGTGGATGTAGCTGTTTCTGAAAGTTATCTGGTCAAAAAGGGTCTAGCTAATCTGACAACTTTTCTCTCCATTGCTTTCCTGATTTTCTTGATCCTTTACTTGTTATTACGGCAGATTTTCAAAAATTACCGGCGTCAAGTCCTCGATTTGGTCGATACCATGAATCTGATCAGTCAAGGCGATAGTGAACGACGGATTGATACCTCGACCAAGGACCAAGAACTCTTGGTTATCGGGAATATGATCAATACCATGTTAGACAATATGGATAAGAACATTCGAGATATCTACCAGCTGCAGCTCAGCCAAAAAGATGCCAATATGCGGGCCTTACAAGCCCAGATCAATCCCCACTTCATGTACAATACACTGGAATTTATCCGGATGTATGCCGTGATGCAAGAGCAGGATGAATTGGGTGATATTATCTATGAGTTTAGTAGTCTCTTACGCAATAACATCTCAGATGAGCGAGTAACGACGGTTGAAAATGAACTCGAATTTTGTCGTAAATACAGCTACCTCTGTATGGTGCGTTATCCAAAATCGATCGCCTATGGCTTTAAGATCGATCCAGGTTTGGAAAAGATGAAGATTCCAAAATTTACCATCCAGCCTTTGGTCGAGAACTATTTTGCGCATGGGGTGGACCACAAACGCAAGGACAATGTGATTAGTGTCAAAGTCTTGCAAGGAGAAGGGCAAGTCATGATTCTAGTTACTGATAATGGGCGTGGGATGGAAGAAGAACAGCTAGAAAAAATTCAAGAGATACTGGCCAATCGCAATCCACGCTCAGAAATCGAAGAAAAGAGTGGTCGGCAGTCTATCGGAATTGTCAATGTCCATGAACGCATGCTACTCTATTTTGGAGATCGCTACCATATCCAAGTCTTCTCCCAACCTCACCATGGAGTGACCTATACGATAACCATTCAAGATGAATAAAGGAGACAGAATGTACAAAGTCTTATTAGTAGACGATGAGTATATGATTACAGAAGGGTTAAAAAAATTAATCCCCTTTGACCACTGGAATATGGAAGTGGTCGCAACTGCTGAAGATGCCGACCAGGCCCTTGATTATGTGCGAGAACGTCCAGTGGATGTGGTGATCACGGATGTCAATATGCCTGGAAAGACCGGACTTCAGATGATTGCAGAGATGAAGGATTTGATTCCAGATGCTGCTTTTATCATTATGTCAGGCTATCAGGATTTTGAATATGTCAAGACAGCCCTCAATTTGCGCGTGGCAGACTACCTGCTCAAACCGGTCAATAAGGTGGAAATGGGCAATATCTTAGAAAAAATTCAGCACCAAATCCAGCAACCAAGCCAAGAGTTAGCCAACCGTTTGATTCACGATGATATCTCTGAGGAAGAGTTTTGTCGGTATATCGCAGGACGAAATTCACTGTGGATTGGGGTTGCTAAGGAGAAAAAAGGCTTTATCAGCTCGTCTTACCAAGTTCTCGGGCAAAATCTTCAACTCTTTATCTCAGATCAAGAAGAAGAAGCCATGATTGAGAAGGCCTTTGAGCCCCTTTATAAGGAGCACTTTCGTCAATTTAAGGACCTAGTGGAGCGGAGCCTCTTTTATGGAGCGACCCCTCTCAATGAAGATGAGGAAGTCTTTAACTACTACGAGCCGGCCTACCGGGTGATCATGCAAGGAAATATCCAACAGATCTTAGAAGAACTGGACTGGTTGGAAAAAATGATCCTTGAGAAGACACCCAAGGTTTCGTTGACCAAGCAACTCTTTATCCAATTTTTGATGGATGTCTTTCATTTGTTTGAATACCTGCAGGGAGATGATTTGGCCGATGTGGTCAAGAAAGTCCAAGAAGCTGCTACCTTTAGCGAGATGATTAGCTTCATCCAGGAAGAGTTGTCCCGTTTCTTATCCCACTATCGGATGAACGAAAATGTAGCGAGTGTCCTCCAAGTGATTAGCCGTGATTACCAAAAAGAGCTGTCACTCAAGGACATTAGTCAGGCTCTCTTTATCAATCCAGTCTATTTAGGCCAATTGATTAAACGAGAAACCAACGCAACGTTCGCAGAACTCCTCAACAAACAGCGGATTAAGGCCGCCCAGCAGCTCCTCTTATCGACCAATGACAGTATTGAAGATATCTGCTATAAGGTCGGTTACAGTAATGTAGGCTATTTTTATAAGGTTTTCCGTAAACTCTGTGGAAAATCGCCTAAAACCTATCGCTTACAAGTCATGACAGAGCATGCAGAAGATGAGTAAAAGGCTGAGACGATTTGTCTCAGCCTTTTGATTGAAGATAAAGTCTTCTTAGAAACTTTCCTTAGGTGAGTACGTGACAGAAGGTCAGAGACCCTGAAGCTAAGTTTTGAGTATTTTTTATTTGACAAATATAAGTAGACAGTGTATACTTTACAAAAAGTAGACAGTGTATACTTTGATAAGGAAAGGTGGTCAAATGAAACGGAATACGGAAGAACTGAAAGAAAAGTTAATTTTGGTCGGCATTGAAGAAATCAGAACTAACGGGATTGACCGGATGTCTATGCGTACAATAGCTCAAAAATGTGGGGTGACTCATGGAGCTCCCTATAAGCATTTTGGAAGTAAAGATAGATATATTCAAGTGGTTATGGAACACTTATCAATGTTCTTTTTGAAAAATATGATACAAGGGATTGATACTTCCATAGATGCAAGAACTCAACTAACTCTGATGGGCTGTAACTTTGTAAGGTTTGCCCAAGAGGAAACCTATCTATTTGAAGCATTATTTATCAAATTTCCATATAACTATATGGAGTTATCCCATGAAACTATTTCAGTCAACTCCTCTTTACCAGGATTTGAACATTTTAAGTCGGTAGCGTTAAGACTTAAAGATGAGGAAAATCTTTCTAGTAGTGACGCAGAAATTTTGATCCATTTTTGGAGTTTTATTGCTGGTTTGGCTCTATTGGTAAGGAGTCCCGTTGGAGAAAGCTTTAAAGAAAATGATGTTCAAAAGACCGTCAGAACGATGCTTGATATTTATATAAAAGGAGATAGCTGATGAATGTTTTAATAATTTATTCACATCCGAATGAAACAAGTTATAATGCATCAATCCTTCAAACTGTGCAAAAGCATTTAGCACCAGAGCATAAGGTTAAAATAGTAGACTTATATAAAGAAAACTTTGATCCGGTTTTACGTTTTGATGAAAGGTATAAAAGGAGAGATTTACAGCATAATGAAGACATGAAACCGTATCGAGATTTATTGAGTTGGGCGGATCAGTTGATTTTTATTTTCCCTACTTGGTGGAGTGGAATGCCAGCTATTCTAAAAGGTTTTATTGATCGTGTTTTTGTTGCAGGTTTTGCTTATCAGAATGGACCTCGAGGTCCGGTGGGGCAACTAGATGGAAAAGCGTGGATCATTACGACGCATAATACGCCAAAAATTTTTCTTCCTTTTTCTCAAGACTACGCAAAGGTTCTAAAAGCCCAAATCTTGAAACCCTGTGGTATTAAACCGGTTAAAGTGACACAAGTTACACGAGTGGAGTATATGAGTGAGCGTCAACGGAAAGAAGAACTCGAAAAAATCGCACAAATAGCCAAAAGGATTTAAAAAGTGCTTTACAAGTCATGACAGAGCATGCAGAAGATGAGTAAAAGGCTGAGACGATTTGTCTCAGCCTTTTTACTTTAAGTCCTTTGTATCTTGATTTTCCCAACTAGCAGCTCCGCTTCAACGGTGATTTCTGTGAGTTGATTCCAGTCGATTTTTTCTTGGTCAACGTGAAATAGAAGGGGGGTCATGGCGAGGAGCGCCTGGCGTTCTTCAGGAGTTAAACTCTTGGTGAGGCTGACCGTTTCGGATGAGAGGATTTGGCAGTGGTCTTCAAAGTGCTCCAAAATTTCCTGGTTGGAGTAGGATTGCTTGGTCAATTGATCTTGGGCCAACTGACGAATTTCTTTTAGATGAGAAGAGGTTGGAACGACCTTAATGATGACCCCTTCAGCCTTTAAGACACGCTCAAATTCAGCGTAATTAGCCGGGGAGAAGATGTCCAAAATGACCTCCATACTCTTGGATTGAATGGGTAGATGAGCCAAGTCTCCTACAAACCAATTGACCTTCCAGCTAGCGTCACTCTTGGCAGCTAGTTGCACAGATTCCTTGGAAAGATCAAAGGCATAGAAAGTGGCCTTGGGATAGGCTTCTTGTAGTTTTCGGGAGTAATAGCCTTCTCCGCAACCGATATCTAGAATTCTGGCATCACTGGTCGGAATTTTTTGTCCGATCGCTGTTAGAATCGGCTCGTAAAAACCTGCTTCCAAGATTAGCTGGCGATTCTGGAAATTTTCTTTGTCATAGTCCTTCGATTGTTTGATCTGAGGAGCTAGGTTGACATAGCCAAATTTCGCCAAATCAAAAGAATGGCCCTTGGGACATTTAAAACTGGTCCCCACAAGTTCTAGGTCCAGTTGACAGATGGGACAGGCAAAAGCAGTGGCTGTTTGAAATCGTTGTAATTTTGGTTTAATCGGTGTATTCATATTAGTAGTGTAACAAAAGAGCCTCTAGATAGCAACCGATGCTCTAATAGAGTACCAAACAGAATATGAGCTGATAGAAAAAGGAAATTCACTGATGCCAATTTTAAAGGACTTGAATCAATGGGGAAAAGAATGGCTGCAATAAATTTTTTCCTCATTTTAATCTCTTCTATCTCGCCACTCATCTCTTCATTTTGACCACTTATCCTCAAAAGCCGTTTTTTAAACGGCTTTTTTGCTAGACTGGTTCTATCAAAAGGAGAGAGAACATGATATTACAAGCTAAAAACATCAGTAAACGATATGGAAATCATTTAGCCGTAAACAATATTCATTTACAGTTTGAAAAGGGAACCTTTAATGCGATTCTAGGACCAAATGGGGCGGGGAAATCAACGACGATTTCCATGTTGATTGGTTTGAAACAACCAACGCAAGGTGAAATCATCTATGAACCAGGTACTAAAATTGGTGTGGTCTTCCAAACCAGTGTTTTAGATGAGATGCTAACGGTTAGGGAAAATCTGACCATTCGTGCCAGACAGTACAAAGACCTAAAACCAAATCGTGTGTCTGATCTTATTGATCGGCTAGGTCTATCAGCTTTCCAAAAGCAGAAATACGGGACGCTTTCAGGTGGCCAAAAGCGTCGGGTTGACATTGCGCGTGCCCTGCTCTCACAACCAGATATTCTGTTCTTAGACGAACCAACGACAGGTTTGGATATCCAAACTCGGAAGTCTATCTGGGATTTGCTCTATCAATTGCAGAGAGAAGAGGGAATGACTGTTGTATTGACCACGCATTATCTTGACGAAGCAGATGAAGCTGATCAAATTTATATTGTGGACCATGGGGAAGTGATTGCTCAAGGATCGGCGCTAGATATTAAGAGTCAATATGCAAAAAACATCTTGAAGATTCGTTTCAAGGAGAGACAGCAGATAGAAAGTCTCAAATCTTTGGGAATGTCAGTAGAGCAACAAAGTCAATTGGAGTATATTTTTCAACCCAAGAGTGAAAGGGAAGCCATTGATTACCTGGCACAAGTTAGAGATAGAATAGCCCATTTTGAGTTTCGTCCAGGGACCATGGATGATGCCTTTATTGCACTTACAGGAAGGGAGGTCCGCTAATGCTAGCCTTACTAAAGCGAAATTTTTTATTGTACTTCAGAAATCGTTCAGGAGTTTTCTTCTCCCTGTTGGGAGCCTTGATTTCCTTTGTTCTCTATATTATTTTTCTTCAAAAAAATCTAACAGATGCTTGGGCTCAGCTCCCCAATAGAGGTCCTGTGTTAAATAATTGGTTAATGAGTGGGACGCTGGCTGTAACAGGGATTACGACAAGTCTGGCTGCCCTGACTCAGTTAGTAAAGGATCGTGAACGTCAAGTAGATCAGGATCTTTATTTATCGGATCAAGGAAAGTGGCGGTTACCATTTTCGTATCTAACGAGCGCAATCATCATCTCTTTTTTCATGCAGGCCCTTATGTATGTGCTGATGTGTGGCTATTTTAGAGAAGTTCCAGCACTGTCTTTATTACCTGAAGTACTCCACATCATGCTGCTTAGTAGCCTGCTTTCTAGTTTGGTGAATGCCATTTTTGTTTATTTTTTCCATTCCGTAGACAGTCTTGGGAAGTTTTCGACCATAGTGGGTACAGCTTCTGGTTTTTTGGTAGGGACTTATGTACCTTTAGGTGTTCTACCTGATTTTGCACAACTACTAATGAAATGTACTCCAGCAACTTATATTGCTGCACTTTATCGGCAAGTACTCATGAAAGAAGCATTAAATGAGACCTTTAAAGGTCAAGATAATCTTCTTCAAGAGTTTCAAGAAAAAATGGGCGTTCAGCTCAAATGGCAAGCCTTATTGACAAAGGAACAAACATACCTTATAGTGTTAGGTGGTATTCTTTTAGCTTTGGGGATTTGGGTTTCCTTAGCAAAAAGATCGAATAAAAGAAAGTAAGTGAGAATTGGAGTAGGAATGAAGATTCGTTTTGAGGAAAAACAGGATATCCCAGAAAACGACCCCTGTGTGGTCATTCAAGCCAAGCAATTATCCGATCAAGCACGAGAGGTGATGGACTATCTCGAACAATTTTCGACAGTGAATCAAGTAGTGATCCCTATCAAAACAGATGATCATTTGATCATGGTGAAAATTGATGACATTATTCTAGCCGAGATTGATAAGAATCAGCTAACCATTTATACGACAGACAAAACGTTCATCGTCAGAGATACTTTGACAAATTTTCAACATCGGATTAATCGTCGTAATTTTTTACAGATATCCCGCCACGCGGTGATGAATATCGACCATTTGGAATCGCTATCGGATAGTTTTTCAGGCAATATGATGGCTAAACTGACACGCGGAGTAAAATCAAGTGTCAGTCGGAAATATGTCAAATCCTTGATGGATTATTTAGGGGTATAGGAGAAAGTGATGAAACGAGTTATAGCTTATTTTGTATCTGGTATGAGGACAGGATCCTTCTTTTATTTGTGTTTGGTGTTATTATCCCATGTCTATCCCAACATCGTCTATCCCGCTGTGAATGTCCGCAATATCCTGGCGATCTTTTTGATGAGTGGGACAATGGGGGTCTTGACATTCATTCTTGAGGAAGAAGAGTTTTTGACCTATAGTTTGCGTGTGGCCTTGCATTTAGTTGTGACAGCTACCATCTTAGCATTGACCTACTTATTTTTTGGCTGGGGAGCAGCCTTACGGAGCCCGATTCCTTGGTTGATCTTTCTAGCCATTTACGGTCTGATCTGGCTTTACCAGATTTGGCAACTCCATAAAAAAACTCAACGAATCAACCAAGCTTTGTTGCATCGCAGAAAAGGGAAATAGTCCCAGAAAAAAGTGTATAAGAAAACCACGAAGTTCATACCAAACTTCGTGGTTTTACTTTCTTAATAAGTCAAAACAAAGTATTTTTTCTTACCGCGACGGATAACGGTCAATTCATTTTCTAATTTATCGCTATCGCTCAAGACATAGTCAAGGTCTTGGATGCGTTCGCCGTTGACGTAGATAGCTCCATTTTGAACATCTTCGCGGGCTTGGCGTTTAGAATTGACCACACCAGCTGTGACCAAGAGTTCAACAATGTTGAGGTTGTCTTCTGCTTGTACCTGGTAGTTTGGCACACCACGAAGGCCTTGTTTGAGTTCTTTGACAGAAAGGTTTTTGATGTTTCCTGCAAAGAGTTGTTCTGTGATGTTGAGGGCTTCCTTGTAGGCTTCTTCGCCGTGGACAAGGGTAACCACTTCACGCGCCAAGATCTTTTGAGCCAAGCGTTCATGAGGAGCAGCCTCAAACTGTTTACGGATCTCTTCAATCTCATCAAGTGACAAGAAAGTGAAGATCTTCAAGAAGCGCACAGCATCTGCATCCATCACATTCATCCAGAATTGGTACATTTCGTATGGAGATGTTTTGTCTGCATTGAGCCAGACCGCATTGCCTTCTGATTTACCGAATTTCTTACCAGTTGCATCTGTGATCAAAGGAACAGTCATAACATGACCAGTTTTATCTGCTTTACGACGCATCAACTCAGTACCAGCTGTCATGTTTCCCCATTGGTCAGACCCACCGATTTGAAGGGTGACATTGTGTTCTTGGTTGAGGACGTAGAAGTCATAGCCTTGCATAATTTGGTAGGCAAATTCTGTGTAAGAAATCCCTGTCTCAATCCGTTTTTTAACAGATTCTTTACTCATCATAGCATTGACTGTAAAGTATTTTCCGACATCACGAAGGAAGTCAATAAAACTAATGCTTCCGAACCAATCGTAGTTGTTGACCATTTCGGCTTTATTGTCACCATTTTCAAAATCGAGGAAACGAGACAATTGCCCTTGAATGGAGCGAACCCATTCTTGTACAGTTTCTTTTGTTTGGAGACTACGTTCAGCATCTTTGAAGGACGGATCTCCAATGAGACCAGTCGCACCGCCAACGAGCGCATAAGGTTTGTGGCCTGCTAGTTGAAGACGACGGCTCGTCAAGATGGCAACCAAGTGACCAAGGTGAAGGCTGTCAGCAGTTGGATCATAACCAGTATAATAAGAAACCTGACCTTCTTCCAGTGCTTTGCGCAAGGCTTCTTCATCCGTCGTTTGAAATACCAAACCACGCTCTTTTAGCTCATCAAAAATGTGCATGTGTCTTTTCTCCTTTATAAGTTTATTCATTTCTCTATTCTACCATAAACCACGGAAATGGCAATGCTTTCCATCATTTTCTTGTCCTTACCCAGGAAGAATGAGTGACGATTTCTACGCTCTTGTGATTGAAAACAAAGGGTCTAATCTGCTATAATATAGGGAACAAGGAGAAAGAATCAGTGAATCAATTAAAAGAGAAACTGCAAGAGTTTTGGAAGAAAGTCCAAAAATTCTTTGCAAAGATGTATACAGAAACTCCGAATAAGGAAAAAAATGAGGAAAGTAGCTGGTCTGTCGGCGATATTTTTGCGACCTTTTTGCGCACCCTCAAACTCTTGTGGGATGTCATGATCGCCCTGTTCGTGTGCCTCTTTTTATTTGGTGCAGGGATTGGGATTGGTTATGCGGCGAGCCTCTTTAGCAATGTCAAGGTTCCAAAGACAGAAGAATTGGTCCAGCAGGTCCGCAACGTCAGCAGTGTTTCAAAACTGACCTATTCCGATAAGAGCCTGATTGCAGAAGTGGACAGTGATTTGATCCGCACGCCAGTCGCAGGAGACGCCATTTCAGATAATGTCAAGAAGGCTGTGATCGCTACTGAGGATGAGAATTTTGAAAGCCACAAGGGGGTTGTACCTAAAGCCGTTCTTCGGGCAACACTTGGATCCGTAGCCGGTGTGGGTTCCTCTAGTGGGGGATCAACTCTGACCCAGCAGTTGATCAAACAGCAAGTCGTGGGAGACGCTCCAACCTTTACTCGTAAGGCGACAGAGATTGTTGATGCCCTAGCTTTAGAGCGGGGAATGGATAAAAACGAAATCCTAACCACCTACTTAAATGTTTCGCCTTTTGGACGAAATAATCGAGGACAAAATATTGCAGGTGTGGAAGCTGCAGCTCAAGGGATCTTTGGCGTCTCTGCAAAAGACTTGTCTGTTCCACAGGCAGCCTTTATCGCTGGCTTGCCACAAAGTCCGATTGTCTACTCTCCTTATGCTGCAGACGGTAGCCTAAAGAGCAAGGAGAATCTCGAGTTAGGTCTGGCGCGTGCCAAAGACGTTTTGTTCAATATGTACCGGACGGGAGTCTTGTCGAAAAAAGACTATGAGACCTATGCTCAATACGACTTGACCAAAGACTTCATGGCTCCAGATGGCATCGAGAAAACACCGCATGACTACCTCTACTTCCAAGCCATGGAAGAAGCAAAAGAGGCCATGTATGATTACTTGATCAAGCGAGACAATGTCACCAAGCAAGACTTGAAAAATAATGAAACCGTCAAGGCTTACCAAGAATTAGCTGAGAGCGAGTTGCGCGAAGGTGGCTACACCATTCAAACCACGATTAACAAACCGGTTCACAATGCGATGCAGGCGGCAGTAGCGAATTTTGGAAGCGTCTTGGATGATGGGACGGGTCTTGTAGAAGTTGGGAATGTCCTTATGGACAACCGAACGGGTGCCGTTTTAGGATTTATCGGTGGACGGAATTTTGACGGCAACCAAAACAACCATGCCTTTGATACAGAGCGTTCCCCAGGGTCTACTATCAAACCGCTGTTGGCCTATGGGATTGCCATCGACCAAGGCTTGATGGGAAGCAATAGCATCCTTTCTAACTATCCGACTAATTTCTCAAGTGGTGAGCCAATCATGCACGTGGATAGCCGAGGAACAGCCATGATGGATCTCCGTGAGGCCCTCAATACCTCATGGAATATTCCAGCTTACTGGACTTACCGGACTCTTCGTGAAAAAGGTGTGGATGTCCCATCCTACATGAAGAAAATGGGCTATGATATCCCTGAATATGGCATTGAGAGTCTGCCGATGGGGGGAGGAATTGAGGTCACTGTTGCCCAACATACCAATGGTTTCCAAACCATTGCTAACAATGGGAACTACCTCAAACGCTACATGGTAGAGCAAATCATTGATCGAGATGGGGATGTAGTATACAAGCACGAGGCAGATCCTGTTCGTGTTTACTCTCCAGCAACGGCAACGATTATGCAGGATCTCTTGCGCGGGGTTATTACGTCTGGTGCTACAACGACCTTTAAGTCACGGATTAGCCAAATCAACCCAACACTGGCAGGTGCTGACTGGATTGGAAAAACCGGTACCACTAACTCAAATGGGGATATGTGGCTCATGCTGTCCACCCCAAATGTTTCTTTAGGTGGCTGGATCGGTCATGACAACAATGCTTCCATGCAGACCTTGACCGGATACAACAACAATGCCCAATACATGGCGCAGTTGGCGAATGCAATCTACCAAGCAGATCCAAGTCTCTTTGGAATTCAGGATAAATTCACTCTCGATAAGAGTGTGATCCGTTCTGAAGTGCTCAAATCGACTGGTGAAAGACCAGGCCGCGTCAATGTCAATGGCCGAGATATCGATGTGAGCGGTCAAACGGTGACGAGCCTTTGGGCCAAAAACGGAGCGCCAACCACTCAATACCACTTTGCCATCGGGGGATCGGATAGCGATTATCAAAGTGCTTGGGCAGCAATTCTCGGTAATAGCAGTGGAAATCAGTCGAATAATAAGAACAATTCGACAACCAATAGTTCATCAAGCAATAGTTCAAATCGAAACAGCTCAAATCGTGGCAATCGACGCTAGTCTGATCCAGTAGAAAACCTAGAGAAAGCCTTGATTTTTGGAGCAAAAAACGGTATAATAGTGATAACTAATTTGTCGTGTGCTTTATTTGAAATATTGTCCAAATAAGAGCTTACAGCAGTTAAATCTTACTTGAATAAGTCGATTTAGCTGCTCTTTTTGTGCCTATTTTTCAGAAAAAACCTAGTTTGTTACACAAATTTAATTTTTCTAAAAATTACAAAAAGCGACGAATGAGGTGAAGAGACAGCTCTTCACGTGATGCAAATCACACAATTGTAGTTAAAACCGGATAGGTGGTGAAAGTCATTTTACCAAGCTATCCTAGTATGGAAAAAGGAGCTAAAAACTTTGGCAGGACATGACGTTCAATACGGGAAACATCGGACCCGTCGTAGTTTTTCAAGAATCAAAGAGGTTCTTGATTTACCAAACTTGATTGAAATCCAGACAGACTCATTCAAAGATTTCTTGGATCATGGCTTGAAGGAAGTATTTGAAGATGTGCTTCCCATCTCAAACTTCACGGATACAATGGAATTGGAATTTGTGGGTTATGAAATCCGCGAACCTAAGTATTCGCTTGAAGAAGCGCGCATCCACGATGCCAGCTACTCAGCACCAATCTTTGTGACCTTCCGTTTGGTCAACAAAGAAACAGGTGAAATCAAGACCCAAGAAGTTTTCTTTGGTGATTTCCCAATCATGACTGAAATGGGAACCTTTATCATCAATGGTGGAGAACGGATTATCGTATCTCAGTTGGTCCGCTCACCAGGTGTCTACTTCAATGATAAGGTGGACAAGAATGGTAAGGTTGGTTATGGATCAACTGTTATCCCTAACCGTGGGGCTTGGTTAGAGCTTGAAACCGACTCAAAAGACATTGCTTACACACGTATCGACCGCACACGTAAGATTCCATTTACAACGCTTGTGCGTGCTCTTGGATTCTCTGGAGATGATGAAATCATCGATATCTTTGGGGACAGCGAATTGGTTCGCAATACCATCGAAAAAGATATCCACAAAAATCCAATGGATTCACGGACAGATGAAGCCCTCAAAGAAATCTACGAGCGTCTTCGTCCAGGTGAACCAAAAACAGCGGAAAGCTCACGTAGCTTGTTGGTAGCTCGTTTCTTTGATCCACGTCGTTATGACTTGGCTCCTGTTGGTCGCTACAAGATCAACAAGAAACTCAATATCAAGAACCGCTTGTTGAACCAAACAATCGCAGAACCATTGGTAGATGCTGAAACAGGGGAAATCCTTGTAGAAGCTGGTACTGTCATGACGCGCGATGTGATCGACAGCATCTCAGAACAATTGGATAACGGTTTGAACAAAATCACCTACATTCCAAATGATGCTGCTGTTTTGACAGAACCAGTTGAATTGCAAAAATTCAAAGTTGTCGCTCCAACAGATCCAGACCGCGTTGTCACCATCATCGGAAATGCTAACCCATCTGACAAAGTACGGATTGTGACTCCAGCTGATATCTTGGCAGAAATGAGCTATTTCTTGAACCTTGCAGAAGGTATTGGCCGTGTAGATGATATCGACCACCTTGGAAATCGTCGGATTCGTGCCGTTGGTGAATTGCTTGCTAACCAAGTGCGTCTTGGACTTTCACGGATGGAACGAAACGTTCGCGAACGGATGTCTGTACAAGATAACGACGTCTTGACACCACAACAAATCATCAACATCCGCCCAGTAACTGCAGCAATTAAAGAATTCTTTGGATCTTCACAGTTGTCACAGTTCATGGACCAACACAACCCACTTTCTGAGTTGTCTCACAAACGTCGTTTGTCTGCCTTAGGGCCTGGTGGTTTGACACGTGACCGTGCCGGATATGAAGTGCGTGACGTGCACTATACCCACTATGGTCGTATGTGTCCAATCGAAACACCTGAAGGACCAAACATCGGTTTGATCAACAACTTGTCATCTTACGGACACTTGAACAAATATGGCTTCATCCAAACGCCATACCGTAAAGTGGACCGGGAAAAAGGTGTAGTCACCAACGAAATCGTTTGGTTGACAGCCGATGAAGAAGATGAGTACATCGTCGCTCAGGCTAACTCTAAGTTGAACGAAAAAGGTGGCTTTGCTGAGCCAATCGTTATGGGACGTCACCGTGGTAACAACCAAGAATTCCCATCTGATCAAGTCGACTACATGGACGTATCTCCAAAACAAGTAGTTGCCGTTGCGACAGCATGTATTCCTTTCTTGGAAAACGATGACTCCAACCGTGCCCTCATGGGTGCCAACATGCAACGTCAGGCTGTGCCATTGATCGATCCAAAAGCCCCTTATGTGGGTACTGGTATGGAATACCAAGCAGCCCATGACTCAGGAGCTGCAGTCATTGCTCAACACGATGGTAAAGTTACTTATGCGGATGCGGACAAGGTAGAAGTTCGTCGGGAAGATGGATCTCTTGATGTCTATCACGTCCAAAAATTCCGTCGTTCAAACTCAGGTACTGCTTACAACCAACGTACCCTTGTAAAAGTTGGCGATGTCGTTGAAAAAGGCGACTTTATCGCTGACGGTCCATCTATGGAAAAAGGGGAAATGGCCCTTGGTCAAAACCCAATCGTCGCTTACATGACATGGGAAGGGTATAACTTCGAGGATGCCGTTATCATGAGCGAACGCTTGGTGAAAGAAGATGTCTACACATCTGTTCACTTGGAAGAATTCGAATCAGAAACACGCGATACCAAGTTAGGCCCTGAAGAAATTACCCGTGAAATTCCAAACGTTGGGGAAGATGCTCTTCGTGACTTGGATGAAACAGGTATTATCCGTATTGGTGCGGAAGTAAAAGAAGGCGATATCCTTGTCGGTAAGGTAACACCGAAGGGTGAGAAAGACCTTTCTGCTGAAGAACGTCTCCTTCACGCGATCTTTGGAGATAAATCTCGTGAAGTGCGGGATACTTCTCTTCGTGTACCTCACGGTGGAGATGGAGTCGTTCGCGACGTTAAGATCTTTACACGTGCAAACGGAGATGAATTGCAATCTGGTGTCAACATGTTGGTTCGTGTTTACATCGCACAAAAACGCAAGATCCGCGTCGGAGATAAGATGGCCGGTCGTCACGGAAACAAAGGGGTTGTGTCTCGTATTGTTCCAGTTGAAGACATGCCTTACCTTCCAGACGGTACACCGGTTGATATCATGTTGAACCCTCTTGGGGTACCATCACGTATGAATATCGGTCAGGTTATGGAACTTCACCTTGGTATGGCCGCTCGTAACTTGGGTATTCACATCGCAACACCAGTCTTTGACGGAGCAAGCTCAGAAGACCTCTGGGATACTGTGAAAGAAGCTGGTATGGATAGTGATGCCAAGACGATTCTTTACGATGGACGTACAGGTGAGCCATTTGACAACCGTGTCTCTGTCGGTGTTATGTACATGATCAAGCTTCACCACATGGTTGATGATAAACTCCATGCCCGTTCAGTCGGACCATACTCAATGGTTACTCAACAACCACTCGGAGGGAAAGCTCAGTTTGGTGGACAACGTTTCGGGGAAATGGAAGTGTGGGCCCTTGAGGCTTATGGTGCATCAAATGTCCTTCAAGAAATCTTGACCTACAAGTCAGATGATGTCAACGGACGTTTGAAAGCTTATGAAGCGATTACCAAAGGTAAACCGATTCCAAAACCAGGTGTACCAGAATCCTTCCGCGTTCTTGTCAAAGAATTGCAATCTCTTGGTCTTGACATGCGTGTCTTGGACGAAGATGATCAAGAAGTGGAACTTCGTGACCTCGATGAAGGGGAAGACGATGATGTGATTCATGTGGATGACCTTGAAAAAGCACGTGAAAAAGCAGCTAAGGAAGCAAAAGCAGCCTTTGATGCTGAAGAATCAGAAAAATAATCAGTAAAAATGATTGTCTTGTAAGAAACCAATGCTTCTGACAGGATGATTCGATAACAAGATACAGACACAAGGAGGGAGGTGGCAAGAAAGTTTTCTTTCTTTCCCCACCTAAGCTGTATCCAAATGAAACAAGTATGAAAACAAGGAAAGGTAAGAAATAGTGGTTGATGTAAATCGTTTTAAAAGTATGCAAATCACCCTAGCTTCTCCAAGCAAGGTCCGTTCATGGTCTTATGGAGAGGTCAAGAAACCTGAAACAATCAACTACCGTACATTGAAACCAGAACGTGAAGGTCTCTTTGATGAAGTCATCTTTGGACCTACAAAAGACTGGGAATGTGCGTGTGGGAAATACAAACGGATCCGTTACAAAGGGATCGTTTGTGACCGCTGTGGGGTTGAAGTAACACGTGCCAAGGTTCGTCGTGAACGTATGGGACACATCGAGTTGAAAGCGCCTGTATCACACATCTGGTACTTCAAAGGAATCCCTTCTCGTATGGGATTGACCTTGGATATGAGCCCTCGTGCCCTTGAAGAAGTCATTTACTTCGCAGCTTACGTGGTGATCGATCCAAAAGATACACCACTTGAGCACAAATCCATCATGACAGAACGTGAATACCGTGAACGCTTGCGTGAATACGGACCAGGTTCCTTTGTAGCTAAGATGGGTGCAGAAGCGATCCAAGACCTCTTGAAACAAGTGGATTTGGAAGCTGAAATTGCTCTCTTGAAAGAAGAATTGAAGACTGCAACTGGTCAAAAACGTGTGAAGGCTGTTCGTCGTTTGGATGTCTTGGATGCCTTCTACAAATCTGGTAACAAGCCAGAATGGATGGTTCTCAATATCCTTCCGGTTATTCCACCAGATCTTCGTCCGATGGTCCAATTGGATGGTGGCCGTTTTGCTGCCTCTGACTTGAACGACCTCTATCGTCGTGTGATTAACCGGAACAACCGTTTGGCACGTTTGCTTGAGTTGAATGCCCCTGGTATCATCGTGCAAAACGAAAAACGGATGCTCCAAGAAGCCGTTGATGCTTTGATCGATAACGGTCGTCGTGGTCGTCCGATCACAGGACCAGGTAGCCGTCCATTGAAATCATTGAGCCACATGCTTAAAGGGAAACAAGGACGCTTCCGTCAAAACTTGCTCGGAAAACGTGTTGACTTCTCAGGACGTTCCGTTATCGCCGTTGGTCCAACTCTTAAGATGTACCAATGTGGTGTGCCACGTGAAATGGCGATCGAGCTCTTCAAACCATTCGTGATGCGTGAAATCGTTGCGCGTGATATCGTGCAAAACGTTAAAGCTGCAAAACGCTTGGTCGAACGCGGAGATGAACGCATCTGGGATATCCTAGAAGAAGTGATCAAAGAACACCCAGTTCTCTTGAACCGCGCACCGACCCTTCACCGTTTGGGGATCCAAGCCTTTGAACCTGTCTTGATTGACGGGAAAGCCCTTCGCTTGCACCCACTTGTCTGTGAAGCCTACAATGCCGACTTTGACGGGGACCAAATGGCCATCCACGTACCGCTTTCAGAAGAAGCTCAAGCAGAAGCTCGTATCTTGATGTTGGCTGCTGAGCACATCTTGAATCCAAAAGACGGTAAACCAGTTGTTACTCCATCTCAGGATATGGTATTGGGGAACTACTACCTCACTATGGAAGAAGCTGGTCGTGAAGGCGAAGGCATGGTCTTTAAAGACCGTGATGAAGCGGTCATGGCCCTTCGCAATGGCTATGTTCACTTGCATACCCGTGTCGGAATTGCGACAGATAGCTTGAACAAACCATGGACAGAAGCGCAACAACACAAGATTCTCTTGACAACTGTTGGTAAGATTCTCTTTAACGATATCATGCCTGCAGAACTTCCATACCTTCAAGAGCCAAATAATGCCAACTTGACAGAAGGCGTTCCAGCTAAGTACTTCTTGGAGCCTGGTCAAGATGTCAAAGCAGCGATTGAAAAATTGGAATTAAACGTTCCATTCAAGAAGAAAAATCTTGGAAATATCATCGCAGAAATCTTCAAACGCTTCCGTACAACTGAAACGTCTGCTTTCTTGGACCGCTTGAAAGACCTGGGTTACCATCACTCAACCCTTGCTGGTTTGACAGTGGGGATTGCCGATATCCCGGTCGTTGAAGACAAGGCAGAAATCATTGAAGAATCTCACAAACGTGTGGAACAAATCACCAAACAATTCCGTCGTGGTTTGATCACGGATGACGAACGCTACAATGCCGTTACAGCTGAATGGCGTGCGGCTCGTGAGAAATTGGAAAAACGCTTGGTGGATAACCAAGATCCGAAGAACCCAATCGTTATGATGATGGACTCTGGAGCCCGTGGTAACATCTCAAACTTCTCACAGCTTGCCGGTATGCGTGGTCTGATGGCCGCTCCGAACGGACGTATCATGGAATTGCCAATCCTTTCAAACTTCCGCGAAGGTTTGTCAGTACTCGAAATGTTCTTCTCAACTCACGGTGCCCGTAAAGGTATGACCGATACGGCCCTTAAGACAGCCGACTCAGGTTACTTGACTCGTCGTTTGGTTGACGTGGCCCAAGACGTCATTATTCGTGAAGATGACTGTGGAACAGACCGTGGACTTGTAATCCGTGCCATTACTGATGGCAAGGAAATGATCGAGCCACTCGAAGAACGCTTGACAGGTCGTTATACTAAGAAATCTGTTAAACACCCTGAAACAGGTGAAGTCATCGTTGGGCCAGATACCTTGATCTCAGAAGACCTAGCACGTGAAATTGTTAATGCTGGTGTGGAAGAAGTCACTATCCGCTCTGTCTTTACATGTAACACCCGCCATGGTGTCTGCCGTCACTGTTATGGTATCAACTTGGCGACTGGTGATGCGGTTGAAGTGGGTGAAGCAGTCGGAACCATCGCTGCCCAATCTATCGGGGAACCTGGTACACAGTTGACCATGCGTACCTTCCACACGGGTGGGGTTGCCTCAAATACCGATATCACTCAGGGTCTTCCTCGTGTCCAAGAAATCTTTGAAGCCCGCAATCCAAAAGGGGAAGCGGTCATCACTGAGGTCAAAGGGGAAGTCACAGCCATCGAAGAAGATGCTTCTACACGGACCAAGAAAGTCTTTGTTAGCGGAGCAACTGGTGAAGGTGAATACGTTGTCCCTTACACTGCCCGCATGAAAGTCGAAGTGGGAGATCAAGTCTCTCGTGGTGCGGCTCTGACAGAAGGGTCTATCCAACCAAAACGTCTCCTTGCCGTTCGTGATGTCTTGTCGGTTGAAACTTACCTTCTTGCGGAAGTACAAAAAGTATACCGTAGCCAAGGGGTAGAAATCGGCGATAAACACATCGAGGTAATGGTTCGTCAAATGATCCGTAAAGTACGTGTCATGGATCCAGGAGATACAGACCTTCTCATGGGTACGCTTATGGACATTACAGACTTTACAGATGCTAATAAGGATGTCCTTATCTCTGGTGGAGTTCCTGCGACTGCTCGTCCAGTCCTTATGGGAATCACCAAAGCCTCTCTTGAAACCAACAGTTTCTTGTCAGCTGCTTCCTTCCAAGAAACCACTCGTGTTCTTACTGACGCAGCGATCCGTGGTAAGAAAGACCATCTCCTTGGACTTAAGGAAAATGTTATCATTGGTAAGATTATTCCTGCAGGTACAGGGATGGCTCGTTACCGTAACTTGGAACCACAAGCGATTAACGAAGTTGAAATCATCGAAGAAGTGCCAGTAACAGATGGAACAGTCGATGAAGTTCAAACAGCTGAAGTCGTAGAAGAATAAGAAAAAAAGTCGGAACTACATGTTCCGGCTTTTTTTTGAAAAAATTATAAAAATTTATTATTTGAAAAATAATTGTATAATTATTGAATTATTTTTTTACCAAAAATATTAGCCCGGTAGAAGTCGTGCTGTAAATACTTACAATTAGTGATTATTTGGATATGTATTCTAAACACCAAAATAATAAAATGACTAACTATTAGTAATTTCTTTATAAAACCCAAAAGCGGTTTGACATTTAAAGTCATTGGCGGTAGAATGGAAAAAGATGTACACAAATTAAAAAAATGTCGAATTACATGTATGTCGACGGGGGAAGTTTATGGGAAAATTGAAAATTATGGTTGTGTTTGGGACGCGACCGGAGGCCATTAAAATGGCCCCTTTGGTGCTGGAGTTGCAAAAGCAGAGGGAGACTATTGAGACCATTACAGTGGTCACTGCCCAGCACCGTCAAATGCTGGACCAGGTTTTAGAAACCTTTAACATCGTACCTGATTACGATTTGGATATTATGGGGAAAAGCCAGACCTTATTAGACATTACCTCTAAAATTCTGAATCAATTAGATCCAGTTATCAAAAAAGAAAAGCCAGATATGGTGCTCGTCCATGGAGATACGACCACTACCTTTGCGGCGAGTTTGGTTGCCTTTTACAATCAAGTCCGCATTGGTCACGTCGAAGCTGGTTTGAGAACCTTTGATAAATATTCTCCGTATCCAGAAGAGATGAACCGTCAAATGACGGATGATCTAGCGGATCTGTATTTTGCGCCGACTGGCGAAAGTAAGGCTAATCTCTTAAAAGAAAATCATCCGGAATCCTCTATTGTGGTGACAGGAAATACTGCTATTGATGCGCTGAAACTCACGGTTCAAGAGAACTATCATCACGAAGTACTGGATCAATTGGATCCAGATAAAAAAGTCATCCTGGTCACCATGCATCGAAGAGAAAATCAAGGAGCTCCCATGAGAGCGGTCTTTGGAGCTCTGAGAGAAATGGTGGATCAAGAACCGAATATTGAAGTGGTTTACCCAGTGCATCTTAGTCCAGCGGTACAAGAGGCGGCAAACGATCTATTAGGAGATCATGATCGGATCCATCTCATTGCACCTTTAGATGTGCTTGACTTCCACAACTTGGCTTCGAGAAGTTACTTTATCATGTCGGATTCAGGTGGGGTACAAGAAGAAGCACCATCATTGGGAAAACCGGTATTGGTATTGCGTGATACAACAGAACGCCCAGAAGGGGTCAAAGCAGGAACTTTGAAATTAGTTGGTACGGATCCTGCCGTCGTCAAATCCACGATGACGGAGCTCTTAACCAACGAACATCTTTATCTAGAAATGGCAAATGCCCGAAATCCTTATGGAGATGGAAGAGCTTCTGAGCGAATCGTGCAAGCTATTAAACATTACTTTGGCCAGGGAGATGCTGCTGAAGAATTTCATGAGGGAGAGAAAGAATAAATGAAAAAAACGGAAAAGTTAAGTAGATGGTTGCTAATTTTGATTGTTTTCGAAGTACTTCTTTTACTTTACTGCTTGTTTTTTGCAAGAGAGATTCTGATTGAAGAAGGATTATTCTTTGTTTTAGGATTATTTTCTGCTATTGTTTTATCGGATTTATTGTTGACATGGACCATCCTGTTGTCATTTGCCCTTGGGATTATCTTTTTGGTGGCGGGTGTTGTCTATATCCCATTTCATCAAGCCTTGCTTCTGCTCTTTAGTTTTCCGATCTTGATTGGAATCTTGACCCGAATTCGCTATCACCTCTTTAAAGAGATTGCAAAAGTGAAGGATCAAGAGGCAGAAGCTTACGCAGATTACCGCAACCGCATTGCTTCTTATGGCGGACAAACCAATAATACGATTCAGGCTTTACTCATTCACTGGTCGCACGAGGAATTGTTCTTCCAATTGCAACCGAGAGAGTACAATCGGACCTTGAACCAAATCAACTATTTGTTAACGCATCATCTGAAGCCAAATGAAAGCTTGTATTATGTATCAGACGGTAATTTCTTGATCTTATCTTCTGATAGCGAGCGGGATCTGAAGAGCGATTATCTGACGGTCTTAAAACCACAGTTGGAAGGACTGGTTTTCCAAGGAGAAGATGGGGTTCAGGCTATTCAATTTCAGTCAGGATTTCTTGTAGTGGATCAATCCAATCGAACCAAATACCATCGCTATAAAGAAATGATTCGTTACTTAAAACGTCAACTTGAAACAGATATTATTGTGGAATATTAGGAGGAAGACATGTCTCTTACAAATATATTTTTTAATATAGCTGTAGGCATCAGTGTATTTTTTGCCTTGTGCTTTATTGTATTATTTGTAGCTTATACGGTGATTTACCGCCGTGTCAATAAAAACTTTAAGGCGGTGGACCATGATTAGTCAAATTGTGATGATTATTGCCTTGATTTCGATTTGGTTATCCTTAGCCTGGGGCTTAGTAATCCTCTTTTCAGCCGTTCATTTTTGGTTTAAACACAGTGATTTTCGTGTCAATACGGATCCGCTTCCTTATTATCCAAAAGTGACGATCGTCGTACCTGCCCATAATGAGGATGTGGTCATTGCACAAACAGCTAAAGCGATCCTTGATATGAACTACCCACATGATCGTGTTGAATTACTGCTCTTTGCGGATAATTGTTCCGATCGCACCTATGAAGAGTGTTTGGCTGTTAAAGCATTGCCAGAGTATGCAGGACGTGATTTGACCATTATCAATCGAAGTGGAACAGGTGGGAAAGCCGGTGTGCTAAATGACGCTTTGGCGATGGCGACTGGAGACTATATCTGCGTCTATGATGCAGATGCCATGCCTGAAAAGAATGCTCTTTATTTCCTTGTGAAAGAAGTGCTCAAAGATCCAGAACGTCATGTGGCTTCTTTCGGCCGCAATAAAACGCGGAATGCCAATCAAAACTTCTTGACCCGCTGTATCAACCAAGAGATTGTTGTCACCCAACGGGTCCACCATGTGGGCATGTGGCATCTCTTTAAGATTGGACGGATTCCAGGAACTAACTTCATTATTCAAACCGAATTTGTCAAGAGTATCGGAGGATGGAAAAACGGTGCCTTGACTGAGGATACGGATATTTCTTTCAAGATTATGCAAAGTGGGAAGTTGATTGCGCTAGCCTATAATTCAGAAGCCTTCCAACAAGAGCCAGAGACTCTGAAGAGTTACTATATGCAACGGAAACGTTGGGCCAAAGGGAATTATGAAGTGGTTCTTTCCAACTTCAAGCATTTATTTGGTAAGGGAAATTGGCGCGTGAAGTTAGAAGTGACCAACTATTCCTGTGTCTTCTTCTGGTTTAATGCGGCCATCGTCTTATCGGACTTGATCTTTTTTGCCAATATTCTGGCTATGTGTATCCATACAGTGGTGCCAGGTGTGCAAATTCCATTTGCCTTTGATTCAGAAAATATCTACATTGCGCAATTGATGCTCTTCAATTGGATCTTGATGATTGGGCTTTACCTGCTTCAGATTAATGTAGCGCTGGCTTCACAATTTGGTCAAGCCACTACCAAGCAAATTTGGTTGGCCTTGGCTGCCTATTTCACCTATTCTCAACTGTTTATCATTGTGTCGATTGATGCCATCTCTTCGATTGTGATGGATAAACTATTGCACCGGAAAGAAACCAAATGGGTTAAAACAAAACGATTCGCAGGATAGGAGAGATTATGAATACGAAAAAGATGAGATATGTATGGTTTCTAGTCATCCTTTGCATTTTCTGTTTGACCTTGTTTTTAGCGAGAACGAGAAGTAAAGTGGAGATGCGAAATCGAATTTATCGTCAGTGGAATGAGCATTTTGTTGTTTCAAAAGGGAAAGAATCCTATGTTCGAACCACCAATGATAGCAATCAAACGGTAGTGTTATCCGAGGCGCAAAGTTATGGAATGATCATTACTGTTGCAGCTGCCGAAAAAGGACAAGCCCAACAAGCAGACTTTGACCGACTCTATCACTATTATCTAAATCATCGCTTGGAAGGTACCCAATTGATGTCTTGGAAACAAACCATCAGCAATGGAAAAGCAAAGGATGAGGATCATAACGCTACAGATGGTGATCTCTACATCGCCTATGCTCTTCTAAAAGCCGCTCAGAAATGGCCAAAGCAAGCCAAAGACTACCAGGCTCAAGCCAAAGCGATTTTAGAAGATATTCTCGCACACAACTACAATGAAGAAACGGGTGTGTTAACGGTGGGGAATTGGGCCAATCAGGACTCGGAGTTTTATCATTTGATGCGGACGTCTGATACACTGCCAGCGCAATTCCAGATCTTTTATGAAGTGACAAAAGATTCAAAGTGGTTGGACATCAAAGAAAAGATGTTGCAACAACTCCAAACGATCAGCTCCCAAACAAAAACAGGTTTACTACCTGATTTCATCTGGGTAGATGAGCAAGGAACGCGCGTAGCGGATCCAAAGACGATTGAATCCAAGTATGATGGTGCCTACTCGTATAATGCTTGTCGTCTTCCATACAACCTTGTTCAAAGTAAGGACAAAACCAGTCAACAATTGGTGAAAAAGATGCTTAACTTTTTCAAGAGTCAAAGAAACCTGTATGCAGGTTATGACTTGAAAGGGAAGGCCTTGAACAATCATCAGGCAGCAAGCTTTTTGGCACCGATTGTCTATGCCTCTGAACATGAAAAAGGCTATTTGAAGTTGGTGCAACAGAACAAGTATATCTTTACACAAGATCTACCTCTGAACAACTATTACGATGCAACCATGACAACCATGATTGCACTTGAATTGTTCTAAATACTTGAGAAGAGAGAGTTCCCCAGGATGGTCTGTCCATTTTGTTGGGACTCTCTTCTTTTGATTCTCGAAAAAAGGAACCAATAGCAATTAGGCAGTCTATTTTTGAAAAATAATTGTGAAAATCACCTGAAAACTACCTGAAAAATCATGCTCTGAGCAGAAAACTTTTATTCTCAAAGGATTTTCTATATAATAGAGGATACAAAGGATGGAAGAGTTTATGTATCGAGTGATTGAAATGTACGGGGACTGTGAACCCTGGTGGTTTTTAGAAGGTTGGGAAGAAGATATCGTGAGTAGTCGGAAGTTTGAAGACTATTACCAGGCTTTGAAATACTACAAGCAGAAGTGGTTGGAGTTAAATGAGCACTTTCCAAGTTATAAGAGTCGGAGTGACCTCATGACGATCTTTTGGGATACCAAGGAGCAAGAGTGGTGTGAGGACTGCAGTGAAGATGTGCAGTTTTTCCATTCGATTGTCCTCCTAGAAGACGAGCATAAGATCCCTAAAAGCAAGCTCCGCCCAGGCTACGAAAAGGAAAGAGGCAGTCGCAAACACCGTTCTTGTCAATATACACTCGATTCAAAAAAGGGGACGACCCTGTCATAAGAGAAATGCGGAAGATTTTTTAGAGCGATCTAGAAAGTCTTCTTTTTTTGTCTTCTTTTTCGAATAGTATAAGTGAGAGGAGGAACTATGGTTCAAGAAATTGCAAAAAAACTGATCCGTATGGGAAAGAAGGAAGAGGCTCAGGATCTTTACTTCATTCCTCGGAAGGAGGAGTACCAAGTTTTTATGAGGGTGGGAGACGAGAGGCGCTTTGTGCAGTCCTTCCCTTTTGAGGACATGACGGCTATGATTAGCCACTTTAAGTTCGTGGCAGGGATGAATGTGGGAGAAAAAAGGCGCAGCCAGCTAGGGTCGTGTGATTACCCATTAGAGGATGGAGTGGTCTCGATTCGCTTGTCGACGGTGGGAGATTATCGTGGCTATGAAAGCTTGGTCATTCGGCTCTTGCATGATGAGGAACGTGAATTGCGGTTTTGGTTTGATCAGTTGCCAGACTTGCAGAAGAAATTGGCCGGTCGTGGTCTCTATCTCTTTGCAGGTCCTGTTGGTTCGGGAAAGACCACTCTCATGCATGCTTTGGCGCAAGAGCGCTTTGCGGACCAGCAAGTCATGTCTATTGAAGACCCTGTCGAGATCAAGCAGGATAATATGCTTCAGCTTCAGCTGAATGACCAGATCGGCATGACCTATGACAACCTGATCAAACTCTCCTTACGCCATCGGCCGGACCTTCTCATCATTGGAGAGATCCGAGATAAGGAAACAGCTCGTGCAGTCGTACGAGCTAGTTTGACAGGAGTCACCGTCTTCTCTACTATTCATGCCAAGAGCGTTCGAGGTGTTTATGAGAGGCTCTTAGAACTTGGAGTGAGTGAGGAAGAGCTCAAGATTGTTTTACAAGGTATTTGCTACCAACGATTAATTGCAGGAGGAGGTGTGGTCGATTTTGCGACGGAAAACTACCAAGAGCACTCAGCCAGCCGCTGGAACCAACAAATGGATCTCTTGGCTCAATCGGGATATATCCAGCTGGCTCAGGCGCAAGCCGAAAAAATTATCTACCGCTAAACAAAAGCAAATCATCGAATTGTTTTTGAATCTTTATTCGAGTGGTTTTCATCTGTCTGAGATTGTCGATTTTCTGGATCGCTCTCACCTAGTGGAGAGTCGTTTGGTTTCCCAGATGCGAGAGGACCTTTCTCGGGGCCGGAGTTTTTCAGAGATGATGGCGGGGATCGGTTTTTCAGATGCAGTGACGACACAGCTGTCTCTCGCTGAGCTCCATGGCAATCTTATATTGAGCTTGGAGAAAATCAGTGCTTACCTAGAAAACATGCGCAAGGTCAAGAAAAAGCTGATTGAGGTGAGCACTTATCCTCTTATCTTGCTTGGATTTTTAGTTCTGATTATGCTAGGCTTGCGCAATTACTTGCTTCCTCAAATGGATGCTCAAAATATTGGGACGCAATTGATCAGTTCCTTCCCCCAACTCTTTTTGGTCTTAGGAGCGGGACTGGTGACCTTCTTCTTACTCGGCTTTCTCTATTATCGAAAGTCAGGCAAGATCAACGTTTTTAGAACCTTGTCTCATCTGCCTTTCGGAAAAGGCATGATTCAAGCTTATTTGACAGCCTATTATGCCAGAGAATGGGGCAATCTGATTGGGCAAGGATTGGAGTTGTCTCAGATTTTTTCCATGATGCAGGACCAAAAATCCCAGCTTTTTCAAGAAATTGGAAGGGACTTAGCTCTTTCTTTAGACCGTGGCCAGTCCTTTTCAGAGACGGTCAGGGGGTATCCTTTTTTCAAAAAAGAATTGCCCCTTATGATTGAATATGGTGAAGTCAAATCAAAGCTCGGAAGTGAACTAGAGATCTATGCTGAAAAAACATGGGAAGATTTCTTTCGTCGGGTTCACAAGGCCATGAATGTGATACAACCCTTGGTGTTTGTCTTTGTAGCTCTTGTGATTGTCTTACTCTATGCAGCCATGTTGCTGCCGATTTATCAAAATATGGAGGTTCATTTATGAAAACATTAAAAACCTATAAGGTTAAGGCCTTTACACTTATTGAAAATAGCGTAACCAAATTTATCAAATTTTCCAGCGTATCACTATCTTGTCAGAAGTGACTTGCACCTTGTCAATCAGCTCTCTGACAATAACTTTCTGATTATCGTAAGACATATCAAGTACACTACTGGCATCTAACAGTTTTTCAATTTTCTCTCTTTGCCCCGCTTGCTTATCAGTCGAGGCTTTTTTTATTTCCTCTTCCAGGGCGGTTCTTTGCTTGATGAAATCTGAAGACTTGCTCCTTAATTCGTCCAGCGTGATCCTATCGTCCAAGTATAGGTCGTTCAGCTTGCTAAGTTTTAGAGTTAGGCTATCTATCTGCTTTTGGATTGCCTGCCTGTCGACTGCCGGGCTTGTATCGTCCGAAAATAGTTCTTTTATCTTGTCTGGGTCGTTTTGTAGCTGGGCGATGCGAGTTAGAACATAATGCTCTAATAGATCCATGTCATAGTATCCAGAGTCGCACTTTTGATTGTCATTGTAGACCGTGACACCTTTTGTCTTTCTAGGGTGTCTTTGGTAGCACTCATACCGTTTAAATCGTGTACCGTCTTTTTTTACAGCCCCTAAAATAACTTTCAAGGGCGCGTGACAGTATCCACATTGTGCCAGTCCGGATAGCATATATTTAGCCTGGAATGGTCGAGGGTTTGAGAGTTCCTTTGCTGTTTGCTGTCGTTTAGCCAGCTCTCTTTGAGTTTGCTCAAAGTCAACTATAGAAATTATGGGCTTGTGTGTGCCCTGGAACGTCTGGCCCTTGTATTGGTTCAGTCCACAATATACAGGGTTCGCTAGTATTCCTCTGATTGTACGATAGCTCCAAGCTGGTTGTTTGGGGTATTCCTCATTGATCTTATCCCTTAATTTAGTTATTGACATACCAGCCAAGTATGACGCGTATATTTCCTTGACGGCTAGAGCTTCATACTCGTTAACAGTCATTGTGCCGGTATCCTTGTTATAATTGTATCCGTAGGACGTTTTGGCCCACATCATGGACTTGCCAGATTTAGCCCGGCCCAGCTTGCCTAATTGCATACGCTCTTTGATCTGCTCCCTCTCAAGTTGAGCAAATACGCTCAAAAGTCCTATAACGGCCCGCCCGAATGGTGTCGATGTATCGAAGTTTTCCAGTAGGCTCACGAACTCGATATTATTTTTTAAAAATATATCCTCTATCAAGTAGAGCGTGTCCTTTTGGCTACGGCTCAAGCGATCCAGCTTATATACTAGTACCGTATCAAATAGCTTGCTTTGGGCATCTTTTATCAGTTGTTCCAGGGCTGGGCGCTCGGTTGTAGACCCAGAGAAGCCCCCGTCTGTATATACTTTGTAAATGTGCCAATCTTTAATATCACAGTAGCTTTCCAGCTTCGCTTTCTGCTCCTCTATTGAGTAGCCCTCTTCTAACTGAGAAGTAGTTGACACGCGCACATATAGAGCGACTTTATTGATCTTATCCATTGTTTCTATACTCCTTTTTTGCTAAAATAGAGTATAGAAAGACACCTTTCAAAATATTCATTTTGAAACCTTTCTTTATCTTGACTGCCTCACGCTTGAAGTCGCCAAACTTTGAGAGCGTGGGGCTTTTTTATTTGTCGTAAATCATCGCGCCATTTTGTTCGTAAGCCAGGCGGTTTTCGTCTTTGTCGAATACGTAGACGGGCGGTGCTGTAAAATCTTTGTCAGTGATTTTATAAGTTTTTTCCACGTCATTTTTAATTTTCAGCAAGCCGTCCACAGTTTGGTGTAGCTGGTCGTTTGTTAATTCAGACAATGCTACAGGTAACACTACAGCCATACCATCGCTACGATAGTATACGTCCATTTGACTTGAGTCAAGCCATTGTTTATAAGTGTTTGCAAACTGATCCAATAGCGGTCTAGCCTTACTGACCCGTCCAGTGGCCATTCTATATTTTTCCTCGCCTTGGTTTTCTTCTTTGCTTTTGGCTTTGGCCTTATCCACCAGCTCCCAAGCCTTTTCTTTTTGCGATTTCTCTGAGCTGGACTCGGTTGTCACTTGCTCGGTTGTTTCTTCTTGACTAGGTTCAGATTCTTCGTTTTGACTGCACCCTGTCAATAATAGAGTGAGTAGTGCTACTGCTGCAAATGTTACCTTTTTCATATTTTTCCTCCCGGCTATCCCACTAGCCTGTAAAATTCATCAATAACCATTAATTCATCGGTTACTGATTTTAGTTTGTGTCGTTCCATAAAATTTAAATAGTTGAAATCTTCTTTGTCTACTCTCTCTAGTTCCTCTCTCAATAGCGCGTGTATCATGGCCCTATTAGCCTCATTTTCGCATTTTAAAGGGTTGATAATATAATTAGCCTCGGTATGCTCTAAGTGGCCTAATTCGTGCAATATGACCCTATTCTGGGCCTCTCTAGTTAGTGATTTGTTAACAAAAATAATCCTCATATCTGAGATTATCATTCCCGGTCGTGGCCATAGGTCGTTATCAAAGTAAGCAAGGGTGACTCCCTCACTGTCACATATTTCTTTTATCGTCATAATCTGCCTTGTAGGTATATTTCTATAATATTTTGGATTGCTTGTATATCGTTCTCTGTTAGCGGTTTGCCGTCGAACGTCTTTGCACTTTCGGCAAGTTTGCGCAGGTCTGTTTCAGAATATCCCGTTTCAGCGGTTGCTTCTGCTTCATCTTCCCAGCCCATAAGATCAGCGGGCGAAATATTCAATGTTTCAGAAATCTTCTTTAGTACCTCCGGACCGACCTTTTCTATATCCCCTCTTTCGTATCTGAATATAGTTGAGCGAGAAACTCCCACGCGCTCAGCGAGGGTATCGGCAGAGATCTTCAATTCTTTTCTTCTTAATTTAATTCTTTCTCCGACATTCATGATTTTTTCTCCTCTTATATATTACACGTTAATTTTACACCCTTAGTTTCAAAAACGCAACAAAAAAGTTTCAAAAATGCGATTTTTTTGTTGACAAACTTTTCTGGTCATGTTATACTTAATTCAACAAGTCGCAGAAGTGAGACAAAAAGAAAGGAGAATACATGGTTAATGTATCGAAATTGAAAGGTAAAATCGTAGAACGAAATACCACGCAAGAAGAACTTGCTAGTAAAATTGGTGTTACTAAAAGTACGTTTTACCGCAAGATGAAGCGAAATGGCAACTTTTCGATCAAGGAAGTAAACTTGATCGTGTCAGCCCTTAATCTTTCAAAAGATGAAGCTATGGCCATTTTTTTTAGCGAGACAGTCGCATAAATGCGACAAAATAGAAAGGAGAAAAGATGACACTAAAAGCTGAATTCTATACCGATCCCGAAATATTCTACGAACTCCCAAAAGAGCTGTTTGACGATTATTTCAAAGAGTTGTCAATCGGAGCTAAGGTCTTGTACGCAATCTTACGTTTCAATGGCTATCGTGATGAACTTGGTATCTATTGCAAACTTTCAGTTAAGGCACTCTCGGAAATAATGGGTTGCTCTGAAAAGTCAATCAGTCGTTACAAAAAACAATTAAGCGAATACTATTTGATTGTTGAACAGAAGCAATCAAACTCAACTAATAAAATCTATGTAAACAGAGTATAGGAGAAAGATAATGTTTCAAATGAAGTTTGACGATATCGAAGAAGCTAGAGAGCGTGTTTTAACAGATAAGGTGACAGCCTTGCCATTAAGCACTCAAGCGCTATATCTTCATATCATCTTCAACGGAATACTTTACGGCCAAAAGATTTTGAATATCAAAGCCTTGGCCAGAGCAATTGGAGCATCGGACGTAGACATACAGCTACTAACGGATGAAGAATTTTATAAAGAGGTAAAAGGTGAAAATAAATGAAGTGAAAAATAACACGTTCTATCAATTCCCGCAATGGTTGTTAGATGAAGATTTTAAAGAATTGAGCCTCAGATCAAAAATAGTATATATGCTTATTTTTGATCGAAGAAGTTACTCAATGAAAAATAATTGGTATGACAAAAACGGTGATGTTTATGTTTACTTTCCTATTGAAGAATTTATGAAAGTTTTATCTTGCAGTCGTCAATCAATAGTCAACGCAAAAAAAGAATTGGTTGAAATAGGGTTGATAAAAGAGGTTAGACAAGGTGTAAATAAGCCTAATCGCTTATATATCAACGGAAGTCTAGAAAATAGACCTCAAGACGTCCAAAAATTAGACGCTGGAAGTCTAGAAAATAGACCTCAAGACGTCCAAAAATTAGACGCTGGAAGTCTAGAAAATAGACCTCAAGACGTCCAAAAATTAGACGGAATCAAGACTAAATATATCAAGACTAATATAACCAATATTAATAATGATGATGATAGGCCTCAAAAATTAGAAAATATTCAATCTGGGACTATCGCACAGACACTCAGAAGTAGAGGTTTTAAATTAGATCAAATTCAATTTCAGCAGTTATTTGATTATATCGCTTTAGACGGTATGAATATAGAACTTGTCCAGCTTGCCATCAGCAAGTCAGCAGATAATGAAGCTAGAAATTTCAGATATTTAAAGAGTATCTTGGATAACTGGAAAAAGAACGGTGTAACAACGGTTGAAGAAGCAGAAAAGGCAGATGAGAAATATAAATCATCTAAGAAGCCTAAAACATACAACGGCCAGAAAGATTTCAAGAGTGGCAAGTATGCACTGCTTGGAACTGATATCAGCGTCCACGAAATTGATCCGGAATTAGGATTCTAGGGGGTGACAGCATGGATTTACCGCTGGTCTACCATATAAACGAACAGGAAACCTGTTCTATACATTCGTGCTTCAAGTGGTCGTTAAACGATGATGTACCACTACAAGACGAACGGAACAGAACCTTTTGCCCGGAATGCCAAAGAGAGAAGATGGCGCGTGAAGAAGAACAAAAAATCGGACAAGCTCACACGGCTACAATCCTAAGAAAGACTTACGATGTTTTTGATAAAAACAGCATCATACCACCAGAAATGAAAGACGCTACTTTCAAAACCTTTACAGTATCGAACGAGATTGACGAGAAAGCCAAGAACTACGCGTTAAGGCTGGTACATCATTATTTACATGACGGACGAGGGAACGCTTTGATAATGGGTGAAGCTGGACGAGGTAAAACACACCTCGCACTAGCAATCGCAGAAAAACTAAACGCAGACTTTAAAGCGAATAAAATTCCAAAAAGCATCTTATTCGTCAATGTACCAACACTTTTCCAAAAGATACAAGGCGGGTTTGATAAGAAAGGGGCGATGTCAACTAATGACTGGCTGGATCTACTGACCAAGGTTGACTTCCTAATTCTTGACGATTTGGGCAAGGGTGACCGCGGACAGTGGAAGCAAGACTTTCTCTATACGCTTTTAGACCATCGCGATAAAACAATCATAACTACTAATATGGGCGGTAAGGCGATGAAAGAAGCGTATGACGATGGTCTAAGAAGCCGTATCACAAAAGGCGGACGGGATCTTTACTTTAAATACCCGGACAACGCAGAAGACAGGAGGAAATTGCCGTTTTGATTGACAAAATGATTGAGGGCTTCGAGGCTACTTGCTACGAGCTTTCAGATGAAATTAAAGCCAAGCTACTAGCGAGTGATCCGGATCGAGCGCGTGGCAAGATCATGGAACTATACGCTTGCCGTTTAGCTGGCAGAGCATAAAAAATGGCCCTTTGGGAATGGGACCCCAAAAGACCAGAGATAAAACTTTTCTAAAGGAATTATAACAAAATGAAAACTAAAAATCAATGGCGACCGCGCATTATTAATATCATGTCGGACGGTAGCCGGGTAGAAGATTTAACGGGATACACAATCCCAAAAGATAGCGGTTATTACAAAGCTATCAGACGAATTAACAAGGAGATTTGAAATGTATAGTGATATTTTAGCAGGCTTAACAATCGCAGGGACATTCTTCACGGCTGGTTACATCGGAGCTGTATGGGATTTTAAAAAGGCCCAACGGAAGAAATTAACTGAGCAAAAAATCAAAGCCGTCACAGACGCGCTAGATGAGGGAGTGCTGGAAGTTAAGTTAGAGGGTGTGAATGAATATCTGACGAAATTGGCAGAAGCACGGAAGCACTCATATTCGGATAATAGTTGGCAATAAAAAGGAGGTAAGCTATGAACGAACGCTTACAACTAATACTAGCTTGTATTCGTGTAGGTCGTGCGAACGTACTAACAACTCGCGACATTGCCAAAATGACCAACTTATCAGTCCGAAAGGTTCGAGGTGGCATCGCAGAACTACGGCTTAATTATTCAGTGCCTATCGTGGCCAGTCGTTCACTCCCACGCGGATATTATTTCGCGGAGAATGATGATGAGTACACAGCGTGGGTGCTACAGTACAAGAAGCAAATCAAGACAGAGCAGAAGCTATTAAACAGCTTGAAATCTACAAAATGGGATCACTATAAGAAATTCAAAAAGGAGATAAAACATGGCTAAAGGGAAATATAAGAAAAGACATAAATTTGTCAATATAAATGGCAATGAATTGTATTTTATGTCTGATAAAAAAATGAATGAGGATGTTATAAATGAAATCCGAAAATATGACGAAAATGGAAAAGTAGAAAATGAGTACAAGAAATTGATTGATGGAATCAATTTTGATAAATATGATTTTTTTGACAATTACGTGAACACGATAGCGAATCATATTATAGGGCGAATTTACACCTCTTACTTAAATTTTAAATTAGAAAAAGTCAAAGAATATACACTCAAAACAAAAAAACAACTGCTTGATGAAATTGGATTCAATGGGAGTAAAACAATAATAGCTATAGGGACAGCCATTTCATCTTATCCGTCACCTAACAATATACGGTTTTTGAGGAACGTTAACAATAGAGTAGATGCTGTTTTCCAAAAAGAAACGTCTGGCTATGGTTTTGGACTGAGATGGCCTATTGAAGAAGTAGTCAGATTGTCATTTAATCAGTTTTATCGTGTTTCTCGTCGAACCATTGCCGTCAAAGAAACATCTCCGAAAAAAGCCGAGAACCAAGATGCAATCGTAGTTAAAGAGCAATCAAAGAATATTAATGACGATTTAATCTTTTTGAAGAAAAAGGCAATTTTACTTAACGACGCTAAAACGATTGAAGAAGTCGTAGATACAGCCAATCAGATTTTGAAACTTGCTGAAATTTTGAATGAAAATCACGGGGTGTAATCATGTTTCCATTTGATTATGATCGCGATTATCTACAACCAGAGATTGAGGAAGAGCGCAGAGATCCAGATGATTGGTATTGTGTGAATGGTCGCTGGATCCACTACGAAGAAGATTAAAAAAGGAGAAAAGAGAAATGAGTAGAAACAATTTTGACTTAATGGCACCAAAGGACGCTTTTAACAGTCCTGTAGTTTTGGAGAAACTGAAATCGGTAGTAAACGGCCGTGAAACACAGTTTGTTACCAGCCTGTTATCAATCGTAAACAACAACAGCCATCTTGCCAAGGCCTCAAACACAAGCGTACTGAATGCAGCAATGAAAGCAGCAACGCTTGACTTACCTATTGACCCTAACCTTGGATTTGCTTACATCGTGCCGTATGGTTCAGAAGCACAATTTCAGTTAGGTTATAAAGGATTGATCCAGCTTGCACAGCGTAGCGGTCAAATCGTCAAACTAAATGCTGGGGAAATCTACGCAAGCCAATTCAAAGGCTACAACCCACTTACTGAAGACTTGGAAGTGGATATGCAGGCTTTACCAAAAGCTAACGAGGAAGTAGCAGGTTACTTTGCATTCATGCGACTTTCTAATGGTTTTGAAAAAACCTTATTTTGGACAAAAGATCGCGTTCTTGCACATGGTAAGAAGTACAGCCGTTCTTTTAGCGGGAAATCTAGCCCGTGGCAGACTGATTTTGACGCAATGGCACGGAAGACAGTATTGAAGCAGTTACTTTCAACTTATGCTCCTTTGTCAATCGAAATGCAACAGGCCATTATTGATGATAATGTGGACAGCAATGTCCAAAACGGAGCAAAAGACGTGACCACGCCAGAAGCCACAGAATCACTTGAGAGCTTTTTAGAAGGAGCGCCAGCAGATAATGCTACCGAACAAGAAAAGGAGCGTACAGAGCAAACAGGAGCGTCTGAGAATGGCTCTGAGATTGAAGATGGTGTTTATGAAGAGCTTGGACTATTTGAGGGTGGCACAATCACACCTAAGGAGCAATGATGAAAGGGTTAACTCAAGAAAATTATTATCAAGATAAAGAATACCTATCTTACTCGCGTATGAAACAATTTTTAAAGTGTCCAGCACGCGCCCTCGCTGTAGAGGGTGGCACTTGGACCGAGTCACGAGATGAAACACCTCTACTTTTAGGGAATTATGTACACAGCTACTTTGAAAGCCAAGAAGCACACGAAGCGTTTCTAAAAGAAAATAGTGACAAGCTGATTTCAAAGGCCGGTAAAACAAAAGGGCAACTAAAGAAAGATTTTTTAATTGGCGATTCTATGATTGCATCACTGAAAGATGATCCCTCTTTCAATCGCTTGTATCACGGTAGTTCAACCGAAAATGTTGAAAAAGAAATGATCGTGTATGGTGAAATCGAGGGCGTGCCGTTTAAGGGAAAACTTGACAGCGTGAATTTGACGCAGGGATATTTCGCAGACCTAAAGACAATGAAGTCTATCTATGATATGGAGTGGAACGCTGACCTACGACGCAAGGTGCCGACAGCAGTCAATAACATTTTAGGATTTGGGTATCATTCCCAACTTGCAATCTATCGAGATCTACTGAAACAAATGACGGGCGATGAGTTTAGGCCTATCATCGTAGCAGTCAGCAAGGAAGAAGTGCCAGACAAGGAAGTTATTCGGATTGATGAAGAATGGCTTGAGGAAGGTTTGGAAGAAGTAAAAGAAACCATTAAGGAAGTCTGGGATGTTATTCAGCACAAGGTAGAGCCTAAGGCTTGCGGTCATTGCGATTATTGCCGTAGCCAGAAGAAATTAAACAGCATCGTGACTTTGAACAATTTGATTGGAGATTAAATATGATTAACTCTGTAACCCTCGTCGGTCGTATGGCTGGCGATGCAGAACTACGATACACACCAAATAATCAAGCAGTAGCCACTTTCAGACTTGCAGTAAACCGCAACTTTAAAAGCCAAAATGGCGAGCGTGAAGCAGATTTTATTAACTGCGTGATCTGGCGACAGCAAGCGGAAAATTTGGCAAATTGGGCAAAGAAAGGAGCTTTGATTGGTATCACAGGACGTATTCAAACAAGAAGCTACGAAAACCAGCAAGGTCAACGGGTGTATGTGACTGAGGTTGTAGCAGAAAACTTCCAGCTTTTGGAAAGCCGGAAAGACCGTGAAGCTGGACAATCGCAAGGCTACAGTCAGCCAGACTTTTCACGGCAGGAACCAATGAACACAAACCCTATGGACATCTCAGATGATGATCTCCCGTTCTAAGGAGCGAGATATGACTTGGATTGAAGAACATTTTGCCAGAGAGTACCCGGAGATCAAATCTATACAAGACGTCTGGGATAAGGACGATCTGGGAGGATATCAGACACAGCGGTATTCAAGGAAATCAAACAGAATAATTATCACTAACGATCTAACTGCGATCAGTAACGACCTAAAATTAATCGGTCTTACTCTGGCTGACTTTAAACAACAACTAACTTTATTTTAAAAAAGGAGAAATAACATGAAACAACAAAAAGAATTTTTCGCAATCGCAATCGATAAAAACAACCGATTTTTGGCTGAGTACAAAAATAATGACAGATCATTAACATTCACTGCTAAAACAACAGATGATATCCGCTTCGCTTCGATTTTTGAAAAAGGAGATGAGAAAACTGACAAATCTATTGAAAATCTAGCTAAGGCAGTAGGTGGTCGCCTGGTTAAAATCAAAGCTGAGTATGAAATTACCGAGGAAGATGGCTCAGATTTAAAAGAGCTGGAAGTAAACGATGAAGAAGATGAAATAAAAGCTTTTTTGAGTCATTTATTAAAACGTGGCTTGGAGTAGCGAATGAAAGAATTGACATTATCGCTTGACGCTTCCACTAGCGCGACAGGCTGGGCTGTATATGACGGCCCAGACCTGTTAGAAAGTGGAGTGGTCAACCCTAAAGGTACATTTCTAGAGCGAGCCCTGCAAATGGCAAACAAACTGAAAGCTATCCAGTCACGGCTGATTTTAAAGTATAACAAGCCTTTTAAAGAGATCGTGATCGAGCAGAACAACGTCGGAGGTGGCAACCAGCAAACGATGGTTAAAATCGGAATAGCAACGGGCATTATCCTTTCCCGGCTTATCGCGGACCGCGTCTACTTTGTCAATGTTCGGACCTGGAGAAAGCACTTTGCTATTAAAGGTAAAGGCCGGCAGGTTTTGAAACAGCAAGCAATCGACATCGTGGCAAATAAATTTAATAAAGATGTTAAGGACGATGAAGCGGACGCGATCTTGATCGGGCTATATTTTAAAGAAATGTACAGCTTTAGGGACGGCCTAGAAAATCATCGTTTAGGTATTTGAGATGGAAAAGGAAAACTTACTGCGGTCCAAGCGTATCTATGAGAAACGGCTGAGTGAGGAACTACAGCTTAAAACAATCAGCAATACGCGAGGACATCACTACAGCGCGAACTATCGCGAATGGCTACACAAGGAAATTAAAGCCATAGACAAGAAATTAAAAGAAATCGAGGGGGATATGACAGATGGATATTGATAGAATCGAGGAACTAACCGAGCTAACTAGACAGTGGTTTATTGACTGGGATATCACGCAGGGAGATGTCTTTAAGCAGACGCTCAAGCTATTCGAAGAAATGGGGGAGTTATGCGCAGGGTATGCCAAGCAAAAAGAGCAACTAACCAAGGATAGTATTGGAGATTGTGCCGTGGTTGTCGTAGGACTCGCAATGATGATTGAACTTGATCCTGTTGAAACGTTGGTTTACGCGGTGGAATCTAAAAGGCATGATATCAAAGAATGCTTTGAATTAATGATTGAAAATGCAAGCGGGTTTCAATTTGCTCGCAAGCCGGCAGACAAGACAACGGCCAGATTTAATCTATCACGGGTCGTAAGCTATTTAAAAGCTATCGCGCATAAGTTAGGCTATGACTTCGCAGATTGCTTTGAGCTAGCATACAACGAGATCAAGGACCGGAAAGGTCGCTGGGTCGATGGTAGCTTTGTAAAAGAGGAGGATTTGAAAAATGAAGCCTAAAAGACACCCTTATTCAGGATTTAAAAATCAAAAAGAGTTGGCTAGTGTTGATAAATTGGAACTTGTAGCATTTCCGAATATTGCTATCAGAAAAGAGCTTTTCAAATACATCTTCACGGTTGTAAGAGAATATGACAGCACTATCATTCATTTTAGAATCCCTAAAGGTTTTGGATACGAGACGAAAAGAGTCAAGATAAATCTGATCTATGAGGACACTCTAAAAATTTTGAATAGTACAAACTAAAGGAGCAAGAAGATGAATAAACAAGAGATGAAAAAGTACAAAAAAATCACAATTGGTTTTTCAGACTCACAAAAATCTGAATTCTTGGTTGAAGGTTTTACTCAAGATGAACTGACAGAAATCATTACTCAGTTTGTCGATGGAAGATTGATGATAATTCGAAATTTTTACGCCAATCCCAGAAACATTAACTATTTTATTGTCGATGATTTAGAGGAGGATTTATAAAATGGATGATTGGACTAAAGTTTTGTTGTATGGAACTTATGATGGATTTACTCGTTCGACAGATGGTCTGCACCGAATCGTCGTGGTTCTCGAAGGTGGCGAAAGAGTAGAAATACCGAAAGAGTTTGTTGTAAGTGCGGATCAAATGGTCAATAAAAATAAAATTAAACTAAAAGATGTTGTCGCACGAATTAAAAGTTTTGATGTCGACGCTCGAGAGGCATGGCTCAATGAAATTTTGAATGAATTAGGCAGTGATTATGGAGCTTTGAAATATAAGGCAGGTTACGAGCAAGGGAGGTTTGAGGGCGAATATGTCGGTCAGCAATTAAAAGACGCTGATAAGGTTCGGCAAGAGTTGAATAAGCCAACAGTACCGCAGATCATTGCAGACTATATCAAATATACTAAAGATGCTGAATGGGATCTACAAGAAGCGATGGACGACGTGGCTTATGAAGATAATAAAGATCTCAGAAAATGGTTTAACAATAATATAGAACTCTTTGCACGAGCTTGGATTGACGGTTACACGGTCGAAAAAGAACCGAAGTATACAGTTAAGTTCAAAGCTACGAAACAATACTTATGCAATGATGATCTAGGTCCACATTTTGATCCAAGTTTTAGAACTAATTTTACAAAATCTGATCTTGAAAAATTAGATTTGGGCTGGGTGTTCGATTGCGAAGGCATGGAAGTTGAGAAGGTGGGAAAATGAATAAACGAGAATTAATTGAACACATTAATAACACGTTATTTGATAATTTGAAAGGTACATTTTTTACAGAACCTACATTTTCGATCACAGAAAGCGCAAAAGATAATAAAGTGGCAATAACGTTTGAAACCGAGCAGGTCGGTGTCCTTGTGGGTGGTATGTTAAAGAAATTTGAAAAAGTCACAGTACCGCAGTTTGTGTCTGATTGGTACGAGGAAAACAAAGATGATTTTGAAGGAAATTTGTTTCGATGTGCCCATAATATTCCGTCAACTTTTGACGGCGCTAAACTTAATGAGTTTGAAAGGTGGTTTCTAAACGCTAGCATAAAAGCATTTCAAATCCTAGTCAATATGCACCAGTTTGGCTACACAGTCGAGAAAGAGAAGCGGTATTTGGTTAAGGTCATAGGTATGAGTAAGTTTTATGAGTGTTTAAATTTTGACACAACGGAAAATAGATGGAAATTTTTCGATTGCGACAATACCAAGAAATATCGCACACACCACACCCGCAAAGAGCTGGAAGAAGCTGGTTTTGGCTGGGTGTTTGATTGTGATGGTATTGAAGTTGAGGAGGTGGAAGGATGATACCAATTAAGAAATTAGGAAAGATGAGGATAAACAATAGAAAAAATCTGGAGTACTGTTCATTGTTTGAATGCCCCAGATGTGGTTCTCGTGTAATTAGGCCAACAGGAGAAGGTAATAGATTAACAGCGTGTAGTCAATCTTGTTCTCAGTTAGGAATTAGGAGAGGGCCTTACAAAGAAAGTGTCATTATTAGTGGATATGAATACATTTATATGCCAGAACACCCTAATGCTATGAAATCTGGTTATATTGGAAAACACAGACTGGTTTTAGAAAACAAATTAGGTAGATATTTAAGGGACGGAGAAATCGCACATCATGTGAATGAAAATAAATTAGACAACAGTCCTAAAAATATTGAATTGATGTCATTTTCAGAACATTCAAGATTGCATGCAAGAGAAAAATGGGAGGAGCGTGGTGGTTTTGTTACGATTTAGAGCATGGCACAAAACGTGGGAAGAAATGGGCAAAGTGAAACGAATTCGTTTTGATGATGATGGGAATGCGAATAATGTTCTTTTTAAGGGAAAAGAATTCGGAGTGAATGCAAAAGTTAATGAATTTGAACTCATGCAATCAACGGGCTTGCGTGATAAGAATGGCAAGGAAATTTTTGAAGGAGATATACTGAAAGTTGCTAATAATGATTCGAGTTGGTTTGAAGTTGTTAAATACGATCACGATAAGGCTATGTTTATTTCCAAGGAAGTAAATTTGAAGTATGAAGTGCCTGAAACCCCTCTGTACGACTTATTCAGTCCATACCTCTTCAAAGTTGAAGTCATTGGGAATATTTTGGGGGACGGTGATTTAATTGACGGTAAAAAGGCAAATGAAAATTAATTTTGGAGGTAACAAAATGAGTACAAATTTATTAGATGAAACAGTAGAATTTTTAGAAAAATATGGTAAAACACTGGATGATGTTTTGTATATTCAAGGTGATGATTTTGAGATCACAAAAGAGAACTTTGTGTCAGTAGCAACGTATACAGATTATAGTTCTGGTTATGGTGCTCAACGTGTACCAAAAGATCTTGTGCTAGTTGGTGAAGACTGGTGGATTGAGCGTTATGAGTATGATGGTGCTGAATGGTGGGATTTTAAGAGTATTCCAGCAAGAAAGCAGTACATGAAGAATATCACAAACCTACATAAAGGTATGTGGGATACCCTTAAAGAAATGAATGAGGAGTAAACATGACACGACCAAACAGATACCCATACACGAGAAGTCAGTGGGAAGAAGAAACAACTCTAGTATGTTTTGGGGACGGAGAAAGTCTTGAAATAAAAAATAAAATAAACCGATTGACGGGGGAAACGAAACAATGACCCTACAAAACTTTATCTATCTACTATTCGCATTGGTCTGGCTCTCTGGCTTGATCTGGGCTGGTGTGATAGCTTTTAGAAGTAGAAAAACCAACGATAAAACAACGTTAAAAATTAACGAAAACCTAAATATAAATGTCGGCAAGATGAACGCGAGTAAACTGACAACTACTGATATTAGAAAGGGCAAGCAATGACGAATAATGATAAGATGATACGTGCGAATTTTGCGTTTATCCTTTTTGTCCTAATCGCTGTATGTGTTAACCTTAACTCACGGGTCCGGGTGCTTGAGACAAGCAACAGCGATCTACAGCGAACGATCCAAACACAAAAGGACGAGCTAGAAAAAATCGAAGAAAAAAACACAATGCAAGACGTGATTATTAATAAATTGAATAATGATTATAATTCGCGTATGGCCTGGCAACTACAAGAGGTAGCCAATGAGAACGGAGTTGGGGGATAACATGACACCAGTAGAACTTTTATACAAGAAGATGATGGAAACCCTCATGAGTAACGCTGAACTAATCACGATGAAAACGGATGAAGAAGATGGAATTGAAAAAAGAATTTTTCCAGGAAGCCGACAAGGTAATAGAAAAGTTTGATTCTGTTTATGAGTTTTTCAAAACCGCGAAAAGTCACAATGCATACCAAGACGGCGCGCGTTATGAAAAATACAAGAAACAAAACAGAATGCCATCATCTGCAATCATCGCGAAGTTTGTAGGATTTGTTGAAACAGATCTATTATACGAATGTATGAAAGAGTCACTTGATAAAGTAGGTCCAGGACGGTCTAGCGAGGACCTGGTGGAACGATTTTATAGAGATAATCATAATTATGAACGGAATGAAGAACGCAAGCGAGAGCGTCGTTTAAGACGGAAGTTGGAAGCGCTGGACTTAATTTCTAGAATGGAAGGGTGGGATTGAATGCTTTTTGGTGAAGTGTTAAAAAACAAAACAAAGGAGAACGCAGATAACACCCTAAAGAACTACCGCGTACTGTTAAGAATCGCTGGAGAGGAATACAGCCCGAAAGTCACGGCCACTTATTCCCTGGAACCAAAGAGCGCCCCAAGTTCCCCCAGTCGTCAAATTGAACAAATGGTTATAAGACGGGTAAGCGCCCAGCAAGAACTGGAGCTTATGGCATCGGCTATTAACCGGCTGTCTGATCTCAATCTATCACAGATTTTGATTGAACGATATTGTAGAGTGAGATTTAGACAAGATAAGGCTATTTATCCGAGTCTTGGATATTCAGAAAGTGAATACTATAGATTGCTGGATCGGGCATTATTAGAGTTCGCAGAAGCCTATAAGGCGGGGGAATTGCTGGAATACAGATTCTTGGGAGATAATTGAAAGAAAATCGGGAGTAAAAGCGCTGTATTAGGTGGTATTATAGTATTATCCAATGAAGTAGGAAGGACCTGCGCCATTTGGTTGTCTCCTTATAGTAGGTTGCTGGGTAACTCAACGGTTAGAGTAACGGACTTTTCACCCGTATAATGTAGGTTCGATTCCTGCCCCGGCTATAAAGATAGGCTAACTCCCAAAGTCTATCTTTTTTATTTTGCCGAAAGGAGTGATGAAAAATCGCTAAACTATCATTAAAACAGCAGACATTTTGTGATGAGTACATCATTTCTGGAAATGCTACTCAATCGGCTATCAAAGCTGGGTATAGCAAAAAGACAGCTAGAAGCCAAGGACAGCGCTTGCTGACAAAAGCTGACATTTCAGAATATATCCAAAAACGCATGGAAGAGTTGCAGGATGAAAAAATCTTGACCCAAAAACAGATCCTTATCATGCTCTCAGAAATAGCATCTGGAAAAGCGATGGAAACGATAGTTGTTACAACAAAAATAGCTGAATTGTTAGAAGATCCTAAAACCGGTAAGAGCGTCAAAGTCTATAACGAGATCCCACAATTAGTGGAATATCCAACTAAGAACAGCGATAGAAACAAGGCTCTTGAGTTACTTGGCAAACGTTACGGTATGTGGACTGAAAAAGTTGGTTTGGACGTAGCTGATACGACAATCACAATTATAGATGCGTGGTCTAAAGATGGAAGTTAATATTCAAGACAATGTTAACCCGCATTTCAAAGATGTCTGGATCACTAGCAAACCTTACAATGTATTGAAAGGTGGCCGTAACTCTTTTAAGTCTTCAGTAATAGCCTTGCTGCTGGTCTTTATGGTAATACCGTTTCTGATAGCTGGCAAAAAGGCGAATGTGGTTGTTATTCGTAAAGTTGGTAACACTATTCGAGATAGTGTATTTCTTAAAATACAATGGGCTTTAAATAAGTTTGGGTTATCCGGACGATTTAAAGCTACTGTATCGCCTTTTAAAATACAGGATACAATCACGGGGTCTTGCTTCTATTTCTACGGTCAAGACGACTTCCAAAAACTAAAGTCAAACGACATCGGGAACATTATAGCGGTCTGGTACGAAGAAGCTGCAGAGTTTAGCAGTGAGGAAGACTTTGACCAGTCGAATGTAACCTTTATGCGACAGAAGCACCCAGACGTTTCTTTTGTTAAGTTCTTCTGGTCTTACAATCCACCTCGCAATCCTTACAACTGGATCAATGAATGGACGGATAGACTAGCAGACAATGATAACTATCTAGTGCATTCATCGTCTTATCTGAATGATGAGCTGGGCTTTGTTACTGAACAAATGCTAGAAGATATCAGACGGATAAAAGAGAATGACTACGACTACTACAGGTATATTTATCTGGGTGAGCCGGTCGGTATCGGTACGAACGTGTACAACATGGACCTGTTTAAACGCGTAGACAAGATCCCAGACGGTGAACGAGTTATCGGTCAGCTATTCGCAGCAGATACAGGGCACCAACAGTCAGCAACTACTTGCTTACATGCGGTTGTTACTAACAGATCAAACCTCTATCTTGTGGACAACTACTACTACAGCCCTGCTGGTAAGGTTAAGAAGAAAGCTCCGAGCGTATTGTCTAAGGAGCTACATGACTTTGTTATCAAGCAGACGCAGAAATATCCGAATGTGCCAGTAATTGAAATGACAATAGATAGTGCGGAGGGAGCATTGAGAAACCAGTATTTAGAGGACTTTGGTATTCGCTGGCATCCGGTAGCGAAGAAGAAGAAGATTATAATGACAGAGTACGTCCAATCGCTCCTCGCGAATGGTCGTTTTTATTATTTCCCAACCGAGAACAACCTCAAGTATTTCATTGAGGAACACAAGCGATATCAATGGGACGAGAAGACTGTAAAGGACGACGACCCCAAGGTTATCAAAGAGGACGATCACACTTGCGACGCGTTTCAGTATATGGTCGTTGACAATGCACAACTACTAAGATTAAAAGCCTAAGAAAGGTTTGAAATGAGTATCTTACAATCAATAAGAAATATTTTTAAGAGGGGTAAATATGTAATGACGAGCCAATCATTAGGCAATATCACAGAACATCCTAAAATCGCAATTAATAAGGACGAATACGATCGTATTCAAAAAAACTTGAAATACTATCAAAGTAAGTGGGACCCTATCCGGTATCGAAATTCTAACCGAGTTGATAAACAACGGACTAGAAATCACTTGCCTATCGCACGTACAGCTTGTAAGAAGATTGCCAGCCTGGTATTTAATGAACAGGCAGAGATAAGCGTTGCGAACGGAACAACAAACGAGTTCATTCAAACGGTTTTACTGAATGACCGGTTTAACAAGAACTTTGAGCGTTACCTTGAGAGCTGTTTGGCTTTGGGTGGTCTTGCTATGCGTCCTTACGTTGACGACGACAAGATCAAGATTTCATTCATTCAAGCCCCTGTATTTTACCCGTTACAATCTAATACACAGGACGTATCTTCTGCAGCGATTATCAATAAGAGCCAAAAGACGGTAGGCAAAGAAACAATCTACTATACTCTAATCGAGTTGCACGAATGGACCAAAGACAAGAAATACACAATCACTAATGAGCTGTATCGTTCAAGCGAAAAGGAGCGCGTTGGTGACCGTGTACCGTTATCCGAGATCTATGAGGACCTTGAGGAAGAGGTGACGCTTGACGGGCTTACACGTCCGTTATTTACTTACCTAAAACCTCCTGGCATGAATAACAAAGATATTAACAGCCCGCTTGGTCTGTCTATCTTTGATAATGCCAAGAGTACTATTGACTTTATTAATACCACTTATGACGAGTTTAAGTGGGAGGTACGAATGGGTCAACGGCGCGTATTAGTGCCAGATCAAACTGTCCGGATTGGTTTTGACCATCACGGAGAAACTGATCTGGTAACGCGCGAATTTGATCCAGAGCAAAACGTCTATGAGCAGATTGACGGTGGCAAAGATACACCTATCAACATCACGGACCTTACTACTCCTATCCGTTCAGACGACTATATCAAAGCGATCAACGAGGGCCTTGCGTTGTTTGAGATGCAGGTCGGAGTATCGCCTGGAATGTTTACATTCGACGGCAAGAGCATGAAGACTGCGACTGAGGTTGTATCCGAGAACTCTGACACGTACCAGTTAAGAAACAGCATCGTGAGCCTTGTAGATCAATCTATCAAAGAGCTTGTGATCTCTATTTGTGAGATTGGTAAGCTATACGGCTTGTATAGCGGTCCTATTCCAGAGATGGACGATATCACAGTAAACCTTGATGATGGTGTTTTTGTTGATAAAAATAACGAGCTTGACTACTACGCTAAAGCCTTGTTAAGTGGCCTTGTCAGCAAGCAGTACGCTATTTCCAAAGCGCTGGGCTTGTCAGATAAGGAAGCTGCACAAATGCTTGCGGACATCAAGAAAGAAACTGCAGAAAGCATGGAGCTAGAGCGTAGCCAAAGCGAAGTTGATATTTATGGAGAGTGAGTAGATGGCGCGTAACAAGTACCCGGTATTGTTTAACGAGGAGCAGTTAGAGTTGCGCGCATCACAAGTTGGTGATATCTATCATCAAATGGCGCGTGACCTATTCGATGAGGTGATTGATAGACTTTTAGAACGTGGGGCTGAGTCTTTGGCTGATAACCCGTACATCTGGCAGTTAGAGCGAATGAGCCAGATGCACATGCTAAATGAGCAGAACCTGGACACAATCGCCCGTTACTCTAAAATAGGCCGTGAACAGCTCAGAAAGGTCATTGAAGATGAGGGCTTTAAAATCTATCAGACGACCAAGGAACAGCTCATAGACGACCTCGGAGGCGGTGATTTTGGCAATTCTAAGCACGCGCAGGAGTTACTAGATGGATATTTTGAACAGTCGCACGGTGATATTAGTAACTTGATTAATACCACGCTTCCAGGGATCGTTACAGATGTATACCGTCAAATGGTGCAGGAAGTGGTAGCCCGTCAAGTGGTCGGTCTAGTCACGCATGATAAAGCTGTATCTCAGACCGTGATGAAATGGCAAGAGATAGGCTTTAAGGGCTTTATTGACCGCGGTGGGCATTATTGGAAGGTGGACAACTACGCTAGGACGGTTATTAAAACAACTGTCATGCGTAGCTATCGGGAAATGCGGACGATGCCAGCAGACGAGCTGGGGATTGATACCTTTTATTATTCCAAAAAGGCTACAGCCCGCGAGGCTTGCGCTCCTTTACAACACCATATTGTGACCTATGGCCCGGCAAGGGAAGAACACGGCATCAGTATTCTATCGCTTGCAGATCATGGCTACGGCACTCCTGGCGGTTGTCTTGGTATCAACTGCGGACACATGCTTACTCCTTTTGTACCAGGTATAAACGAACTACCAGAACTAGGCCCAGACGTTAAGAATATAACGCAGGAAGAAGCTATTAGAAATGCTAATGCCCAATCTAAACAAAGGGCATACGAGCGAGCTATTCGTAAGTCCAAGGAGAAACTACACGTTGCCGAGAAGCTGGGTGACCAGGAGCTTATTAGTAAGTTTAAAACAAAAATCAGAGATCAACAGGTAACTTTACGAGATTATATCGCAGACAAGCCTTTCTTGCATCGTGACTATGCGAGAGAAAAGTATTTTAAACCAAAGAATTGAAAGGATGAATGAAGATGGACGACTGGAAAGAACGCTTTAAGAAAGAATACTACGAATTGCATGAACGCTTCGGTAAATTAGTATACATGATTAGTAAATACGAAGAAGGGACACTTGAGTTTAAACCAAACTGCCCTATCGACTTACTAAAAGCGCAGAAGACTGCAATGTATAACTATTTGTGCGTGTTGAACGAACGCGCAAAGCTCGAAGGTGTCAAATTATAAAAAAAGAACCGCAGATCATGCGGTTTTTATTTTGCTCCCTTTCTGGATAAGAGGTGATTTCCTCCTTTTTTCTTACCTCTTGCGGGATCGTAACCCGCTGGGAGCTTTCGTTGTCGGACGTAAACCGGCGAATTCGTCTTCTGGACGTAAAACAGAAAGGAGTTTTAAACATGAGTTTAAAACGTGAGATGTTAGTTGATGCAGGTATCGAAGACAAGGACACTATTGAGCGCATTATGGCAGCGTACGGGTCAGCAATCAAAGAGGCCAAGTCAGAAGTACAGGCAGAAAACGACAGCTTAAAGACACAACTTGAGCAACGTGACCAAGCTATCAAAGACTTACAAGCTAAAGAGGGAGCTAGTGAAGAAGCCAAGAAACAACTGGAAGAATTACAAGCTCAATTTGAAAGTTATAAGACCGAGAATGAAGCGAACCTTGCGCAAGTTAAAAAAACCAACGCGGTTGCATTGGCTTTGAAAGATGTAGGAGCGCATAACTCCGAGGACCTTATGAAGTTTATTGATCTTGACAAGATCGAACTTGCAGAAGACGGCAAGCCAAAACTAGAAGAAACTATCAACAGTCTAAAGGAATCAAGCCCTTACCTTTTTATCCAAAAGGAAGAACCACAAGAACCACAGCCAAAGTTCTCGCTTGGTGGCAATCCGTCCGCTGGTGGCTATAGCGACCTCAGCCCGGAAGATAAAGCTCTATTTGCTGGCTTTGACAGCATTTAAAAATAAAAGAAAGTAGGATAAGCCTATATGACTATTAACTATGCAGCTAAATTTGACGCTAAAGTAGATGAGCGCTTTACCAAGGAAGCCCTCTCGACTGGTATCGTCAACTCTGACTACGACTTTACCGGTGTAGACACTGTTAAAGTTTACTCAATCCCAACAACAGCAATGAACGACTACGCGCTTACCGGTAACACTCGTTACGGTACAGCAGCCGAATTGGAAAACAACGTCCAAACGTTGACACTTACTAAAGACCGTTCATTCACTTTCACGATCGACAAACGCTCAGTCCAAGATACAAACGGAGCTATGGAAGCAGGGAAAGCCCTTGCCCGTCAACTTTCAGAAGTGATTATCCCAGAAGTGGACACTTACCGCTTCGGAAAAGTCGTTGCTGGTGCTGACACAGCCAACGTTAAAACTGGTGCAGTCACTAAAAACAACGCGTATGAAGCAGTGCTTGACGGTCAAGTTAAATTGACTGACGCGCTTGTACCAGAAGAAGGACGCAAGCTCCACGTATCTCCAGAGTTTTACAAACTCATTAAACTTGATCCATCATTCGTGAAGAACTCTGACCTCGGTCAAGAAGTAGCGTTTAAGGGTCAAGTGGGAGTTATCGACGGCTTGCCTGTTATCTTGACACCTACTTCTCGCTTGCCAGAAAACGTAGCGTTTGTTATCGCGCACCCTATTGCAACTACTTCCCCTGTCAAACTCGAAGACTACAAGATCCACGATAACCCACCAGGAATCAACGGTTACCTTGTAGAAGGTCGTATCCGTTACGATGCCTTTGTCCTTGACAGCAAGAAGAAAGCGATCTACGTTCACAAAACTGCGTAAGAGGTGACGAATGGCAGAAGAAACAAAAACAACTAAAACAGAAGCAGTAACTGAACAGGCCGGGACGGTTTTGGTAAAGGGAGATGTAACCTTTACCATCACTGATCCCAATCTAGTATCTGCTTTTGTGACAAGTGGTTACGAAATCAAGGAGTAACGAATGGCAAAATATAAAGCTACTTGTAACTTCTTGATTGAGTCAACAGACCAAAACTTTGACGAGGGCACGGTCTACGAGTTAACGACTGCAGAAGCAGAAGAAATCAACCAAAAGACAAGCCTTGCCTTTGGTGAGGAATGGTTGGAGCTTGTTTCTGATAGCGAAACCGTGGCCCAAAAGGTTATCTCTGATTAGGAGGTATCATGGCATACTTAACACATGAGGAATATCGTGAGTTAGGTTTTGATAAGACAAGCGAGTTTGAAGCGTTACTAAAACGGGCGGAGCTTGCTATTGATCTCTTTATCTGTCATTATTATGACTTCCATGATTTTGACACAGACCATAAGGCACGCAAAAAGGCAGTTAAACTAGCCACGGCATACCAGATCCAATACCTGGACAGCACGGGCATTTTAACGGCCGAGGATAAGCAGACAATTGCAAGCACTACACTAGGCCGTACTTCGGTATCGTACAGCTCAAACAACGGTTCTAGAGCGTCTGAAACGGCATCGGGATATAATCTATCACTTGACGCTTTTAACGCTCTAAAATCGGCTGGATTTCTGTATAGCGGGGTGGACTATGGTCGTTATTGATAAACGGACGCTAGTTGACTCAGTGACGATCTCAAAGCCAACTGGAAAGAAAGACGGGTGGGGGAAAGAAGAATTCTCCTACCCGATTTTATTGAGTCCAGTACGCTTTGACCGTAACTTTGACGGTCCAGGGTCAGTAAATAACCCGTCCGGACAGAAGAATCCGTCATTTAGAGCGCCTGGGGTTATCTTCGTATACCCTCAGTATTGTGATGTGGAAATTGACGCATCATTCAGAAACTCGATTGTAAAGGACGGTGACGATGAATACATTGTAAACAAGATCGTTCCTGTTTATGAACCATTCAACCGCAAAGTCTTTTGCTACGAAATCGAGGTGATGTGATGGGCATCAATGTCACGATAGATTTGAGCGGAGCAACACGAAAAACATCGCAAGCGTCTGAGCGTAAAGCACAGTTAGAGATCGCAAACCAAGCCCTACTAGATATGGAGCCGTATGTGCCGTTATTGCATGGACCGTTACGATCTAGCGGTCATGTAGCTGGCAATGGCTCACAAATTATCTACAATACACCATACGCACGCGCCCAATTCTACGGTGGTGCTTACAACAAGTACCGCAGTTTTAGCTTTGGGAAGTATACCACTCCTGGAACTGGTAAACGCTGGGACTTAAAGGCTTCAGCTAACCACGGGAACAAGTGGGCAGAAGTTGGATTGAGAGCAATGGGGTTTAATAAATGAAAAGTAACAATGATTTTAACGTTGTTTTGCGCGATTTTATCAACACCCTCGGTCTACCGCTTGCTTGTGAGCTAGACTTTCTAAGCGAGTTAGACTCTTTGGTCCTATACCCACTTCCAGGCGGTAAGGTTGAGCGTGTTTATATGGACGGGTCGCGAGATGTGAGCCTTATCTTTGAAATCGCAGTCAAGGTTAAGAACCAGGTAACAGCTAGCGAGTGTCTTTGGGAAATTAACAAGGCACTTTCTGAGTTTGATCTAGTCTTACCAAGTCAAAACAACTCATATATTTTTAATAACCTAACAACAACCCAGCCGTCTTTAAACGAACGGGACGAGCAGGGTTTTTATATTTACCTGCAGGATATCACTGCAAACTTAACAATTTTGAATAACAAAGGAGTGTAATACATGGCACGTCAAAAGAACGCCCTACGCGGGCATTTTATCGCACCAGTCACTGATCCAAAGACTGAACCAGCAAAAGAAGCCTACAAAGAGCTTGCAAAATGGATCGAAGATGTGGACGACGATACAGATGAAGCTACTACATCTGTCGCTTATTATGACGGCGACGGTACAGAAGAAACTACTGTAACATCTGTAAAAGGATCATACACATTCAAAGGTACCTACGACAAAGAAGATGAAGCGATGGCTCTTATCGCTGGGTTGAAGTACAAACTCGGTAACGATCGCCTTGTTTGGCACAAAGTGGTTGATTCTGACGGTAAGAACCAACACGTCGGAATCGCTACCGTGTCAGCGATCAAGGCTGGTTCTGGGGCTGCTGCAAACTACGAGGAATTCTCTTGTAAGATCTCTTACAACTCACTTCCTAAAACAACAGCAGTCGTAGGCTAATAAGTAAAAGTAAAAGCGTTCCATTTTGGGACGCTCTTTTTTGTGCATAAAGGAGGAAATCATGTCTATTTCAATCGAATTAAAACGCAATTACATCCCTATCAATATCGGAGAAATTGAACTCCAGTTTGATACATCACTAGAGAATATCTCACGCCTCGCAACGCTCCAAGAAGAGATCGCAGAACGCTTTAATAAGTATCAGTTAGAGCTTGTTGAACGCTCGAATAATGGAGAGTTTGACGATCTCAAAGAAGGAGTCATTAACAAGCGAGTCATTGACGAAGCCTTTGATATGCAAAAGAAAATGACGGAGATTAAGTATGATGTCTTATTCGGTGACGGTACCTTTGCTAAACTCTATGAACGTTATCCAGACCTTGACGCTTTGGATCATGCATTTGATGAGGTAGATACCTTGCTGGGCGCTGAGCTTGACCGTCTAGGCCAAGAACGGGCCAAGGCATCGGGTGCGGTTGCTGAGTCGTTTGTTAAAAAAGCAAAAGCTAAGAAAACCAAAAAAGCCAGCAAAAAGTAAAAAGGGGGACTGCTCATGAAGTTAAATGAGCCTATAGAAAACTCCTTTGAATTAAACGGTCGCACCTATGAGGTGGACTGCTCCTTTGACCTGGTGCTAGATGTCTTCGAGATGTTTGACAACGAAGTCATGAACAATCTTGAGAAGATGCGTACAGCGGTTTTAATGATGACGGACGAAGCCTTGGATAATCCAGAGGATATCGTTGCCGTGTGGGAATATATCGACGAGCATTTTTTAAAAACTAAAAAAGAGCGCGTGGTTTATGACCGGCACGGGAACCCTATGCCGGTAGCCAAGGACGAAGAAGATGATACACGTTTGATTGATTTTGAAGTAGACGCGCAGGAAATATACGCGAGCTTCGTGCAAGCGTACAATATCAACCTCTTTGAAGCACAAGGCCGGCTAACATGGCCCGAATTTATCGCACTATTGAACGGTATGCCAGAGGGAACGGCTGTATCTCAATTAGTAGAGATACGGTCTTGGAAACCCTCAAAGAACGATAGTAGCGAGTACAAGGCCAAAATGAGACGGCTACAAAATAAATATAGATTAGACGGAAAGGAGGGAGATGAATAGATGGCAGATGGAAAAATAGTTATTGACGTCCAGGTCAACGGCAAGAAACTTTCAGAGTTATCAAGCGCCTTGAAGCGTTTAGAAACCGAAGCCCGCAGATCGGGCCAAGGTGTCAAAAGCGCCGGGGACGGTATCCAGGCTACTGGTGATAAGGCTCTAAGAGCTGGTCAAGGCTTCAAACGTGCTGGTGACCGTATGGCCGAGGGTGCGAAACTATCGGAAACGTCAAGCAACGGCTTTCGTCGTGCTGGGGAGAAGATCAAAGAAAGCTCTGATTTAGCTGGGCGCTCTGGCTCTGGTTTTAAACAAGCCGGTGAAAAAGTCAAAGAAAGCTCAGATCTAGCTCAACGGTCGGGTGATGGCTTTAAACAAGCGGCAGAAAAAGTAAAAGCATCTGGCAACGAAGCCAAAACAGGCGGAGAAGGCTTTAAGTCAGCAAGTTTTAAAATCAAAGAAGCCGGCGTGCTCTCTAAGTCTGGCGGTGATGCTTTCAAGCAGGCAGCCGAGAAAGTAAGGGAAGCTGGTACAATCAGTAAAACCGGTGGGAATGGTTTTAAAGTAAGTGCTGATCTAGCCCATAGAGCTGGACAGGTTGCCTCACAGAGTGGTGGCGGTTTTGTCAAACTGAAAGACATCATCAAAACCACGGGCGACCAAGCAGAAAAGAGCGCGTCAAAATTTGACAAGATCAAAGACGCGATCAAGAACTTCTCGGTCGGTGCGGTAGCCTTTAAAGCTGTTAGCTCTGCGATGAATCTTGTAAGTCAGTCAATGGATAAGGCTATTGACCGCTTTGATACATTGCAACGCTTCCCGAAAGTCATGAAATCGCTGGGGCACTCTTCGAAAGATGTAGCGGCATCTACTAAGCTACTTTCTGAGGGTATCGAGGGACTACCTACAACACTTGATACAGTTGTAAGTACAACCCAGAAGCTAACCTCAATGACTGGTAACCTCAAACAGTCTACGAAGTTAACAATCGCCCTAAATAATGCGTTTCTAGCGTCTGGTGCATCTACGGAAGATGCAAGCCGTGGTTTGCAACAATACACCCAGATGTTATCTGCTGGTAAGGTTGACATGCAAAGTTGGAAGACATTGCAAGAAACCATGCCTTATGCATTGCAGAAGACCGCTGAAAGTTTTGGTTTTGCTGGTGCATCGGCTCAAAAGGACTTCTATTCAGCCTTACAAGACGGAAAGATCACGTTCACTGATTTCAGTAAGCGACTGATTGAACTTAACAAGGGTACAAACGGCTTTGCTGAAATGGCAAAGAAAAACTCTGAGGGTATCAAGACTTCATTCGGCAACATCGTGAACGCGGTAGCAAAAGGTATCGCGAATGTCATTGCTGAGTTCGACAAGATGAGTAAGGCCGTAACTGGTAAGAGCATTGCCCAAAACCTTGATAGTATTAAAGGCGCGGTAAATAGCACATTTAATGTGATTATTAGTGTCATTCGTGGTGCCACTCCAGTTGTTAAATCACTAGTAAGTGTATTAGGCTTCCTCAAGCCTGTTTTAGACCCGCTTATCTCGGTATTCGCTGGTGTCGTAGGTGCGGTATTGCTCTTTAAAGGAGCTATGCTGGGTCTATCCATTATCAAGGGTATCGGTAGTCTAATTGGCACGCTTATAACTTCCCTGGTATCTCTAACCAGTACCTCGCTTGTAGCAACAGGAGCTACTACCGGACTCGCTGGAGCTTTGGCTTCTCTATCGTCTGGTGGAGTCTTTATCGTTGTCGGTGCTATCGCTGGTCTGGTGTCATGGTTGACGCAAGAAAGCGAAGAAACCAAAAAGGCGAAAGAAAAAGCAAAAGAATTCCAGCAATCTCTCGATGATCTTCACGAAAGTATCAACAAAGGCAATGAAGCCTATAAGGACCGCAGAAACGAGATCCAAGCTACAGCCGAGGATAACGAGCGATTAGTCAAGAAAATCGACGAACTGAACGCGGTAGAGAACAAAACCGCAAGTCAGAAGAAAGAACTTGCATCGGCAGCAGAAACCCTTAACTCACGCATCGAGGGTCTAAATATCCAGTACGACAAAGCCACAGGTACAATCAACATGACCACGGACGCGATCCGCAAGCAAATTGAGATTGCCAAGGCATCGGCTGAGATTGAGGCTGCCAACGAGAAGATGGTTGAGAATGCCAAGAAGCGTCTTGAAATCAAGGATAAGATGAAGGAAGTTGAGAAACAGTACCAGGATCTTATCAAACAAACCGATGAGGCAGAGGGTGGCTTCTTCGACAACTCATCGGTGCGAGATAGTATCAAGACACAAGCCAAGGAAAAATACAACGAAGAAGTCAAGAAGCTCCAGGACGACATCAAGAAAACTGAAGAGTCCGATAACGAATTAACGAATACAATCGTTAAGAACAACGAAACCAAGGCCAAGTCCACAGAAGATGCTTCTGGTCGTATGATCTATACAATGGAGAATATGAACGACGCTCAGCGAAAAGCTGTAGAGATGATGCAACAAGAGTTTGCTAATCTTAAAGGTGAAGTTCAGAACGCATTCCAGGCTATCGAGCAACAAAGCGCTTTGTCCGTCGATCAGTTGAGCGCAAATCTTGAGAAGAACATTGCGGCAGTTGATAAATGGGCTGGAAACCTTGAAACGTTGGCCCGCCGTGGTTTAGACCAAGGCTTCTTGGAAGAACTGAGAAAACTCGGACCAAAGGCTGCGGAACAGACACAAGCTCTAGTTGACTCGACAGATGAACAACTAGGACGCTTCAGTGAGCTTTATAATAGATCTGGTGAGAAAGCTAAAGAAGGGCTACTACGAGGATTTAGGGCCGTAGGTCAAGAGTTACCACCAGAAATTGAGAGTATGGTAACTGCGATCGGTGATGAGTTTAGAAGCGCACTCGCCGATGCAGGCTTTGAAGTTAAAGGCCGTGAGATTCCTCAGAAAATAAGTGAGGGTGTAAGGTCTGGTAAAGGCGATGTCCAACAGGCAGCATCCGAAGTCACTGAGGCATCTAAGCAAGCGTTTAACAACTTGCCAACAGAAGCCAAGTATAGCGGTTCGCAAGTAAGCGGTCAGTATGCCCAAGGTATCACGGATAACCAAGGATCAGTCCAGGGAGCAGTTGACGGCCTTAAAAATGCCTCTCTAGGTGTTTTGGCCAATTTATTCGGCGAGGGGCAAGTAAAAGGTGCTGAACTTGGCGCGGGTGTCGGAGACGGTGTATTGAGCCGGTCCGATGTCGTGCAAGGTGCAGCAAGTACCCTCAAATCAAATGCGACTGCTACAATGGCAGGCATGGCCAGCGATGGACAGGCTAAAGGTTCAGAATTTGGCTCTGGTATTGCACTTGGTATCGGTGTAGGTCAGCAGGTAGCAGTTGGGGCAGCATCCGTCATGAACCTTGCTATTTCTGCTCAGTTTTTGGCGATGTCCATGAACGGGCAACAGTACGGTTCACAATTCGGTACTGGTATTGGTGGTGGTATTAATTCCTCACAAGGTATTGCTACTGGTGCGTCTAATGCGATGAAGATGATGATTAATGCATCAGTTAACTCGCTAGGACACGACGGTAGAAATGCCGGATCACAATTTGGGACTGGTGTTACTAGTGGGGTAGCAAGTCACAACGGGGCCGTATTTAACGCGTCTAGCAACCTCAAAGCATCAGCACATAACGGTATGTCTGGAGGCTACAGCGGAGGCTATAGCGCAGGTATGGCTATTGGTGAGGGTATGATGAGCGGTATCTACGCTATGGCTGGATCAGTTGCAGCAGCAGCAGCCAGCATTGCAAGTAGCGCAGTAGCAGCAGCCCGATCTACTTTGCGGATCAACTCGCCATCAAAAGTCTTTAGAGATCAAGTCGGTCGCGCTATCCCAGAGGGTATGGCAGTAGGTATTGAAAAATACGGCTACTATGTAGACGACTCAATGACTGACCTTGCTAACAAGACAGTAGAGTCTGGCAAAAAATACACTGACGGCTTTGGCTTCAACTTACCAGGTCGCGGTGATCTTGTAAGTGGCCTAACCGACACGCTAGCTTCACGGTTTGGCTATTCTAGCGGTGGAATTTCAAACTCCAACGTCACAAACAACTATACACTTAACGCAAGCGGTACAGCTAACGATAATTTCTTCAGTCCGGAGAATATGCGCCGGTTATTGCGTGAGCTAGCTTATTATACAAATTTGGAAGGAGGTAAAATGGCATAGATGGGAACATTTACTTTCAACGGTGTATCAAGCACCACTCACGGCTTGCGAGTAACTAGCGATTACGTTATTAACTCAACCGGGAACGATGTAGAAACAGTAGCGGTTCCTGGTCGTGATGGTGATCTATTGATCTCGAAGAACCGTCTTAAATCAGTGACACTAGAACTGCCTTGTACCGTCCTTTCAAACCGTAAACTCACGGACGCAGGGAGTGAAATCAGTAACTGGTTGAACGTTGACGGATACAAAGATTTGACGTTATCCTGGGACCCAGATTTCATCTATCGTTCAGCGTTTATTGAGACATTCGAGATTGCCGGACTTATGCAACAATTTGGGAAAATCAAGCTGAACTTCTTGACCTATCCAGTAAAGTTTTATAAACAAGGCCGTGCTACTCAAACCTTACAGAATGGTGCGACACTTAACGGTCTAGGCAATGTAAACGCAAAACCTATCATCACGCTAGTGGGATCGGGCGATTGCACTCTTACTATTAACGGACGCAAGACTAAACTAAAAGATATCCAAGGCAAAATCACACTGGATATGCAAGCCAACCAAGTATTTAAGGATAACTTGCCAGCGTGGGATAAGGTAGTAAGAAGCTCACAATTCCAGATGCCGTACCTTGACTATGGTCGTAACTTGATTTCGTGGGACGGTAACTTTGAAGTGTTTACAATCCCGAACTGGGGGGTTAAGCTATGAGGCCTATTTTATTTAATAAAAATGAGACGGCTTTCGACACTTACGGTCTGGGTGAGCTTAACGTGACCAAGGGAACAGTCACACGGGAACGAAACGGAAATTATACGTTATACGCTGAGATTCCCGTGAATGATCCAGCAACAGCGACTCTTGAGAAAGAAATGAAGCTGAAAGCTGACGCTGGACTGCGTACCAAGAACCAGACATTTGAAATCTCGCGGATTGTTAAAGATAGCAGTAACATCGCTAAAATTTACGGTCAACATATCAGTCATAAGCTGGAATACATGGCAGTTGTTAATGGCAGGGCCTTTAGTGGTTCCGCCTTTACTGCGCTTGCAATCTGGCACAATGCAACGATTGGTGATCTACGTTTTGATGTTTGGTCTGATATCCAGACGACTGGCAAGGGTGTGTTTGACATTTCGAAAATGGAGAACGCACGGCAAGCCCTTGGTGGTGTTGAGGGGTCTATCCTTGATATCTACGGTGGGGAATACGAGTTTGACAATATGACCGTGCGATTGCATAAACAGTTAGGTCGTACTGCTCCAACCGTGCTAGAGTATGGCAGAAATATCCTATCTGCTGAACTTGATGAAACAATCGAGAGTGCATACACTAGCGTACTGCCTTTCGCGACTTACACACCAGACAAACCAGAGGGCGACACTAGCGATAACCAGCCTGATCCTGTTACCGTAACGCTCCCAGAAAACTACGTAGATAGTAAATACAAAGCTCTCTACGCTCATCGCAGAATTAAAGTCGTAGACTTTTCAAGCGAGTTTAAATCCGATAGCAAGAGCAAAGATATCCCAACTCCAGATAAGTTGCGTAAACTTGCTACGGATTATATGGAGCATAACGCAATCGGTAAGCCTAAGATCAACATTAAGATCGAGTATGCTGATTTAGCTAAAACTCTTGATTATGCAGATAATGGCTGGATAGAAGAATTGGAATTATGCGACATTGTACCTATCTACTACCCACAGATCGGTTTGACCGACGAAACTGCGAAAGTAACCACGATCACTTACGACTTTGTCAATGAGCGAAACGAGAGTGTAGAGTTTGGTGATATTGGTACAAATGTCCGTGCGACGATGCAGAGTGGTCTAGCAGGACGAGTTGATGATATCGCTAAGGCACAGCAAGACTTTGAGAATAGCTTGCCAGATTATCTCTTAAACGCTCAAGGAAATAAAGTTTGGTACAACAAGCCAGACGATAAAGAGCATAAAGTCGGTGATATCTGGTTTGAGAAGAACGGTATCTATGACCGTATGTATGTCTGGAACGGATCTCAGTGGGAAAAGCGTATCGACACGGAAGATGTCGATAAGATCAAAAAAGAGGTTGATAAACAGCTTGAACAAGCCAAGCAGTCAACCGCAATCGAAATTGAAAAGGCAAACGCTAAGGCACAGGAAGCGCTGATAAAAGCTGGTACAATTCCAGACACAGCTACGCTATCAGATCAGATTAAAACGCTGATTTTAAACAGTCCAGATCTGTCACGTAAGGTTACGGAAACCTTTAATAATGCGGATAATGGTGACACGATCTATAGCAAAGTGTATTCAAAGGTAGCAAAGGCATTTGCAAGCAAGACAGACTTTGAAAATATAGATCGTGTCCAGAACGGCATGGGTCAAGATTTAATCGGCCTATCTAAAAAAGTAGAAACACAAACGCTTGAATTTAACAAGCTCACTGAATCAAACAAGCTCTACGAGCGTATTCTCGGCACGTCTGAAACAGGCGCACCAGACAAGCTCTCCCGTCTGGTTATGTCTAGCGAGATATTCCAAACGGAAGTCGGGAAGTACTCGGCAACGGGCGGCCCGAATATGCTCCGAAATTCGCGGGCAGATGATGGCTTGAAATATTGGACTGATGCCAACGGGCTCTTGAGCTTCACGGCTCATCACTACTACCTCAATGGGCAGAAACGAATGTTTTTACTTTCAAATGGTTCTTCTGTCCACAGCCCACGTTTTATCGTCAAACAAAATACAAATTATATGCTTAACTTGATAGCATTTGACGCAAACACGGCCCGTTTTAAAATTGCATTTTGTAAGCGCCGAAAAGGCTCAACGAATGACTTTGACGAAATGCAAATAATTTTTGACAAAACCGGCTCACCAGCGTTTAACTCAGATAGAGCTGTCAAGAAGTCTTTTAGCTTTAATACAGGGGCATTTGATGAAGGCTATCTGTTATTTAATTATCAAGGCAATCCAAACATCTGGTCTGGTCTATTTATGACTGAGCTTGACTTTTATGAGGGGACAAATGAACGCAAATGGCAACCGGCGCCCGAAGACAGTGCAGAACCTATTGAAGCAGTACAGACGCAAGTGACACAGCTCGCTGGATCGTGGGCAGTTAAAAACCTCAACAGCAACGGTGATGTACTCAACTCAATCAACGTACTGGCGGACGGCACGAACCGAATAGACGGACGATTAACGCATATCACAGGTCAGACCAAGATTGATAATGCGGTGATTAAAGATGGTATGATTGCTAACTTAAACGCTGATAAAATTGTCGGTGGCACGATTGACGCAAGTCAAGTCAATGTGATTAACGTAAACGCAAGCAATGTACTGGCTGGTACGCTAACTGGTATGACCGTTCGAGGCGGTCGGATCGAAGCCTTAAACGGTAAGATGAATATAGATCTACAGAATGGGCAATACAACGTACTCAATAACGAAGCTACAATCAGACGTATTGACGATACCAACTCATCGCAGTTTATCAAGCTGACAAAAAGCGGGTTTGTCGCAGAAAGATTTAGAGATAGCAATGCTGCACTTATGGTCTTTGGTACAAACCACGATAAAACCGAAAAACACGATAACGAAACATTCGCAGGTATTCGGCTTTGGTCTGGTAAAGGAAACGGCACGGAAGAAAGTCTTACTGAATTCGTGGGTGACCGTGTACTGATCTACAATAACGGTCGATACCGCAGTCCTTGGAACTTCCACGGAAATACGAATGACGGAAATGCCTATCTGATACCGATGAACCAAAATGGTGTTAAACATTTTATTGGACGTGGTGATTTCTTCCTTGAGGGGATTTATTCACGGAAATTCTACATGAGCGGTGGTATTGATATTGGTGATTATATCTGGGACTTGCTCACTTGCTTTGGGGAGATGGCTAAAAACAATATGCTTGGAGGGGCTAAAACCCACATCACGGGTGTTTTACGGAAACGAGGTTACAGAATTTAATGAACACAACAGACAAAATTATCAACGATGTCGCAGTCCAACTTGCGAATAAAATTATCGAGTGCGCTAATTATAAAGCGTATTACGAACAAACTAATGAATTACTAACTAAATTTAATGATGTTTTAGCTAGTGACTCAGCACTTAAAGACCTCTTTGATGAGGCCTCTCAAAAATTAGAAGAAGGTAAATAGTATATGACATTTAAGGTAGTTAACAAATACGCACAAGACGCTAACCGCACATTTGTAGCAATTCGACAAGACGCACCTTATACGGCCTTTGACCGTGTGTTAATCGGTGATCGTACCAATGACACAGACGAGGCTCTTATTGAGGCCGTGTTGGGTCAAATCGCCACTGAATTTAATCCAGCGGACGGTGTGAAGAAATTGCAAGAAGATTTGCACGTACAAGCTGAAAGCTACGAGCAAAAACTAGCTGAGAAAGATACCAAGATCACAGAAGTTAAAGCAGTGGCAGATTGGGCAGTGTTAGCTCGTGTAACTGACACAGATAATCCACTAGATCCAACCATTTACAAGCGGGGCCTTGAATTGGTTGACCTTGGACAGTCTGGTAAGACTTATAAATCACAAGAAATCTTTACACTCGAAGATGCAAGCCATACTGCTGCATACGGTGAGGGTAACCGTGTGATGGTGCAAGTCAATAGCGATTTTACTTACAACGGTGAAACACTTGACCAACTTGCAAGTCTTGAGCAAAACGGGAAGTTGGCGGTTTGGAAATGGACTAAACCGAAAGAAAATACAGATTTGGAAACTCAACCACTAACATAGAATTGAGGTGGTTGGGTGACATTCTCTGATTTAATCGCGCACCTCGCCCCTACCTTTGGAGTGATCGCTACCGGCTGGTTCGGAATGAAAGCTAGTAAATCGGCTAATTTAAACAAGGAACAGTTTAATGAATTAAAAGATGAACTAGGCACGATCCAGAAGTCAGTAGAAACAGTCAAAGTTGTGGGCGAGGATAATAATAAAAAAATCGATGAAGTGAATGATAAGCTGGCAGTCCACGATGAAGCGCATCTGGTTACTATGTATCTACGCCTTGAGCGAGATATGACTGTAGCAATTAATCGTGGATATACAACTATCCATGAATCGGATATCATTCACAAGATGCACAAGAGTTATAAAAAACTTGGTGGGAATGGCTATATCGATAGCCTCTATAAAAAATATGAAGTTTTAGAAGTGAGGAATTAAACATGAGTAAAATTAACTGGTCAGTACGTCTTAAAAACAAAAACTTTTGGCTCGCTTTAGTACCAGCTCTTGCGTTGCTATTTCAAGCATTTGCCGATATCTTCGGTATCAAGCTAGAGTTTGGGCAAACAGTTGATAAAATCTTGGTATTTGTCAATGTATTGTTTGCTCTTCTCGTTTTGGTCGGAGTAGTCAATGACCCTACAACCTCTGGATTGAGCGATTCAAGCCGTGCTTTAGGTTATGAAGAGCCTAACCAAGACTAATAAAAGGAGGTGGTCTTTTGACTACTCAAAGACAATTATTAGATACGTTAGACAGCGTAGTTAATCAACGCGTGACTGTCCCAACTAACCCTTACGGCGGCCAGTGCGTGGCTTTAATTGACAATATTCTGCAATATCAAGGATTGTACAATCTCAATTTTAGTTATTTAAACGCCATCAACGGACTTGACAGAGCTTCTGCATTGGGGTTGAAAGTTACATACTTTAATGGGTCTAACAATCCACCAGTCGGAAGCGTCTGGGTATCTAGTTGTTTACCATACCATGCATTCGGACATATCGGTTTTGTAGTCGCAGAAAACCCAGACGGGACTGTTACCACGATCGAACAGAACATAGACGGCAATTCAGACGCTCTCTATAATGGCGGATGGACACGCAAGGTTACACGAAATTTAGACAACGCAGGGAATTTCAGTTATATCGACTGGAACGCTCCCGCTCAACAGATGGTTGGATGGTTTGAGTTACCATTTACGCCAGAGCCAACAGAACAGCAAGCAAAAAACACAAACAAAAAAGGAGAAGAAAAAATGTTAGTTATGCGTAGCCACTCAGGAAAACAAGGATATTTCGGAGTTGTAGGAGATACAGTATTTGGTATCGGCCACATTGAGACAGTACAAAGCCTAATTAATGCGGGTGCTGCAGAAATCAGTATCCATGATGACGACTTTAACCGAATCATCGGACAACTCAACAGCGACTTGAAGATCCTTGGAAGCATTGAGAAAAACACCAATTCGTAAATATATCATTAAGGAGGTAGACAATTGAGATTAAACTCTACAAACCTCAAACAATTTGAAGGGGGGCGAATCGTCAAGCAAGGCGATTCGGCTTCCCTTTTTGGGTTTGCAATGTATGACGAGAATTGGGTACCGATTGATCTTGACGGCCAGGAAGCTACAATCCACTTTGTCAGCAAAAAGGGCAAAGCGTCGTTTAACGCTATCGTCCAAGGCTCAAAAGTATCGTTTAAGATTCCCAAGGTGCTACCAGTCGAGAGCTATCTCGTCGAGGTTGATTGTGCTGGATATGTATTCCCGAGCGACCAGAGCGTCCGAGTGGAAGTGGTCCAATCAGCGGAGGAATACCAGCCGGCAGAAGTGGTCGAGCTTGGTAAAGTCAGCTTGCGCGACGAGATAGCAAACTATCTCGCCGGTCACACTGTACAAGCGTACAATGATGGCCCACTAGTGGCACGGATCGAAGCACTCGAAGCGCGCCCACAAGCCACAACGGTTGATCTGGGGCCACTAGAAAGCCGTGTACAAACACTGGCCCTATCAGTCAAAGCGCTGGAAAGTAAGCCAGCCCCAACGGTCCAAGCGATTGATTTAGGACCGCTAGAAAAGCGCGTGGTGGCTTTGGAAAACAAGCCGGCATCAACAGCACCAGCAGTTGACTTGAGTGCGTATATGACCTCAGAAATGGCTTATCAGACTTTCGCAACTTATAGCACGTTACAAACTCAAATGACTAATAACATTAAGAATAAGCATCTTGAGCTGGGTCTTGACGCGTTGATCGATGAAAAGCTCCGGAATGGTGGAGACAACTTTCTCACTAGCCACCAAGCCAGCACGGCTTACGTGTCAAAAGAATTGTTTCAAAACTTACTGAAACGTGTCGAAGCCCTCGAAGCAGTTCCTATATAATATACTTCCCCTCCCATTTAGGGAGGGCTTTTTTGTGTTTATAACGGCAATTTTTGAAATTGTCTATTTAAACGAAAATTAACAAATTTACTTTCCTTGTTTGAAATGTTAGTGGTCTTATTGATCATCAGTGTGCTCTTATTGCTCTTTGTGCC
>ERZ773021.103-NODE-103-length-72762-cov-8.63316_pt1 | contig 72762 bp, 74 predicted proteins | sample MGYA00511668_ERZ773021 | MGnify/ENA primary metagenome ERZ773021 (study PRJEB29015, sample SAMEA2737961) | human oral metagenome | biome: human oral; feature: human-associated habitat; material: dental | place: China | collected 2032 ...
TTATCATGAGTTTTTATATTTTTTTAGTTTGTCGCAATATATTATACAATCTATGGCATAGAAATAATTCCAGCACCATTTTGAATCATTACGTGATTTGCAGTCATCATGCTTGTTCTTTTATTTCCATCATAAAAAAGCTGGCTTCTCATTAAATATAGCATTAAATTTATTGCTTTTTCTGTTGCAGAGTTTTCACTTTCCAAAATTTTATTCAAATTATCATTCACTTTTTCCTTATCTAGAATTTCAGGCTTCCAGTCTGTTCCAGCCATACTTCCATCCGAGAATCTCAATTGTCCTGGAAAAGGATTTACATTTGCCTCTCCAATGAGCTGATTAATTTTGCAAATATAGTTTAAATCAAGAGGATATTCAATATTTTCCAAAATAAATTCCCACGAATGTTTTAAATTAACAATGGCATTTATATCCTTAACTTTCATATTCTGAACTCCCAGCCCCTGAAAAATCGTTTCTGTCTGAGGATAAGTCACAGCTATTCCTTCCAGATTTGCCGATTTCCAAATTGAATCCACTATATTTCTTTTCGCAACAAAAATATTCTCCTCCAATGTCATTTTATACTTGTCTTTCATAAAATCACTCTTTTCTAAAAATTTTTCATCAATTTCTTAACTATCATCGTCACATTTCTGAAAAATGTCCATTTCCTGCGAATAACCTCTATTATGATGATTTTTCGCCAAAACCGCTACTTCCTCATCTACTTTTTCCAGCTTTTCAAAACTTCTTTGTGCATGATTTCGCAACTGCGTTTTAAATCCTAATTTATGCAAAACTCTCTTTATAATCGACACATTTTCTTTTCCACAGTCGTGTAGAAGTGCCAATTTTAAATATTTCTCGTTGTTTTTCAGTTCCGTTTTTTTTATTTTTTTATAAACTTCAAGAGAATGAAACTTATCGTAATCAGACATTTCCAAAAATATTTTCTTTTCTTTTTCTGTCAATTTTTTCAAAGCCTCATTCATATAAGCCCTGTTAATTTTCGGTTTAAAATACTCCATTGCTTTTCTAATTATATACATTTTTTCACTCTTTTCCTAATCTTGATTTTTCTTATTTTTCTAAATTTTCTAACAAAATATATTAATATCCTGCTATCAAATTTCATCATTCAATATTTTTTTATAAACAGTATCTAAAAACTTTTAAAAACAATAAATTTCTCCATAATCTATAAAATATTTTCAATTTTTTCAAATCTCTTTTACAACTATATCCCCAAAAATCTTCTTTAACTTCCTAATATTTTTCCCTCTTTTCCCAATAAATTCCCCCTTATCTTTCTTTTCAACGAAAAATACCGTAAAATAACTATTTCTCTCAATTTTTTTAACTTTACCAATACTTTTTAATTGTTCATTCAAATCATCTATTTTGATTTCAGAATTTCCTATTTCCAAAATTTCATTATTATTCTTTTTCAAATTTATCAATTCTTCAATATTTTTCACGTCAAAAAAACTGATTTTGTCCAATTTCTCTGAAAAATCAACTTTCATAAGTGTCAAATATTTCCCATCAAGCGATTTATCTTTTATTCCCAATTTCCTATTTTCAAAATTTCCATCATTTAACTTTTCAATATCAAACTTTGTATTATTTAAAATAAAATTGCTCATAATCCGCACCTGCTGTGGCAAAAATCCATCTCCCACAAAATACAGCTTACCATTTTCATATTTCACAAAAATTTCTCTTCTATGGTTTTTTAATTTTTTCCCCTTTTCCGAAGTAAATTCGTAAAAATTCTTTTTCCCAGATACTTTATTACAAATCTGATTTATTCTCTCTTCATCATTTTTCCTAAGTTTTTTTGGATATTCATAAATATAATATCTTTTTTCAATCATTTGTGGAAATTCAAGAAATGGCAATGTTCTTACTATTTTATTGATTTTCAACCCTTCTGTTTCCAAAAATTTTAATTTTGAAAAGTCAATTATCTCTTTGGAATTTATATAAAGAATATTTTCTTTTGCACTCACATTTGCATCAGTTCTTCCAGCCTGCTGGATACCTTTAAAAATCTTTATTTTATTCTTTTCCAAAATTTTCCTGAATTCTGATTTAACACTCTTTTTATTAGGATTTTCATCAAAAGATTCAAACTTTTGACCAACGTATTCTACAAAAAACATATATCCAAAATATTTTGTATTCTCAAAATCTCTTATTAATTTATCTAGCTTTAATTTTTCTATATTAATATTTTCCATTTTATATCCTTTATCAATTTATTAAATTGTCTGATCTTCATTTATGACAATAATTCTTAATTCCTTGCTAAATTTATTTTATACTAAACACCATTTAAATAACGAATTTATTATAGATTTTTCTAATAAAGTATATAAATCTAATATTTTCAAATAATTTAAAATATAATTTTCGTTTTTTAAACAGAATCTGGCATGAACTAATCCATCGGAGCATTTTTCTGTACTGGCAAAACTGTCTGAGCATAGCGAGTTTTTTATCAGTGCAGAAAAATGTCATAGATTAGCCATAGGTTATTGCGTAGCAATCTTGCCACAATTTTAATTATCAGAATAAACTTTTACTGCAAGATAAGGATTTGCGGCAATGAGCAATCCTACAGAAATAAAAATGAAAAAGTTGAATGATTATAAATTAGCTATTAAACAACCCTATTATAAAAATTTATTCTCATTTTTAAACGGGGTTTAGTATTAACATAAATTTAAATCTGCATAATTAAAAAGTAAATCTATTTAGTAAGCTCTCCCGCAATATTTATTACCAATCTTTCCTTCACTTTTTCCACATCATATTTCCCTAAAAGGCACATAAATTTTGTAATTGCAGCTTCTGGTGTCATGTCGTACCCATTTACAACACCCAGTTCTGTGAGTATGGCATTTGACTCATAAAGTCCCATTTCCACGCTTCCAACTGTGCATTGAGTTACATTCAGAATTATAACCCCCATATCAATTATATATTTTATTGTTTCTAAAAATTCCTTATCTTGTGGAGTATTTCCACTTCCATAAGTCCGTAATACAAGTCCTTTTATACTATCATCATCTTGGAATATCCGTTTTAAAATTTTAGGATTAAATCCAGGGAATACATCCATCATCAGTACATTTGGATTAATTTTGTAATCTACATAAAATTTTCCCTCTGGTTTTGATAATAGCCTGTTTTCATATATTTTTATTTTTGAGCCTGCCTGCCCTAATGGAAGATAATTTGGGGAAGAAAATCCAAAATAATTCGTAGAATCAAGCTTTCTTGAACGATTTCCCCTAAAAAGATGATCCCTGAAAAATACGCACACTTCTGGAATTACAGGCAGTGTTTCATTTTCTGAATTACAAATTTCACTATTTACCTGCGTCTGTTTTTCAATTATTTCAATAGAAGTTAGCAAATTTTGCAGTCCATCACTTCTTATTTCCTGAATCGGACGCTGTGCTCCTGTCAAAATAATCGTTTTCCCAAGATTTTTTAACATAAAAGAAAGAACACTTGCAGTATAGGACATCGTATCCGTTCCATGCAATATTACAAAACCTTTGTATTTATCGTAATTTTCTTCAATTATTTTACCAATTTCCAGCCAAATTTCATAATTCATATCAGAGGAATCTATGATTTTGCTTATCTGAACATAATCAACTTTCATATCCTTTAAAAATTGATAGTTATATATAACTTCCTCCCAAGATGAAGAGGGCTTCAATGCACTTTTATTGTCATCTTTGTCTGAATGAACCATGCTGATTGTTCCACCTGTATTTATTACCAAAATCTTCTGACTGTTCTGCTCTTGCATACATCTCACCGTTCCTTCTTCTGCTTTTCATTTGTTATCCAAACTTTTTTATCTTAACTTTATTTTATCATTTTCTCTAGTAAATGTATAGCACTTTACAAATCAAAAAAAATCGCTTTAATATAAAATACTAAAACGATTTCCCTAAAAACTTTCTATTTACCTTTTATTCTTTCAATAATTTCCTGAACGCTAGACACCTTTACATTTTCGTCAATTCCATCCTCGCCTTTTACTTCTCCAAATCCCCATTTACAGTAAACAATATCAATTCCAGCATTTTTAGCTGTATTTACATCTACAAGCATATCTCCAACAAATAATATTTTTTCTTTTGAAATATTTAAGTTTTGTGCCATTTTATCAACATTATACGGATTTGGCTTATTTGGATATTTCTTTTCATTTGAGCCAAATATTCCATCAAATTTCCATTTGGATAACTTTTTATCAACTGCAGATAAGGCTGTTTCATGATCCTTATTTGTTACAATACCTTTTTTCACACTATTCTGTTCCAGAAAATCAAGCAATTCCGGTATTCCTTCATAAGGCTCAACACCATAGTCAAAGTAAATATCATAATATTTTCTTATAACTTTTTCCATTTCCTCATTCGTTACATCATCATATTTCTCTTTTCCCAAAATATTCCGTGCAAGCCCTGAAACTCCACCACCAACAAATTTTACGCATTCATTAGCAGAATATTGCTTTTTCCCAAGTTCTTCCATCGCTGAATTTACAGTCTTTGTAATAGATTTTGACGTATCCATAAGCGTTCCGTCCAAATCAAATATAACTAAATCGTATTTCATCAATTTCCACTCATTCCCTTCCTAATCCACTTTAAACAATTACTAAAATCTTATCAATCCAACTTTCAAGATTTTAAAAGATTAATTTCTAAATGCTATTATTACTGTTTTATTTATGCTTCAGGCTCAATAACATTCCCGTCATCATCAATTGGATTCCCATCATCATCCACTCTAACAACCTTAATGCTCTCCAAATGCCCTCTCACACTTTCCTTAAATTTTTCAATATACATTTTTCTATATTTTTCACGCTCTTTCTTCTCTTCTTCCGTCAATTCCCTCTCACGTGCCAACTTCGAAAATTCATTTACTTTTTTAATAATATCTTCCATTTTTCCCTTTTCCTTGTATAACATAGTTACATTATACAAGTTCCTTTCTTTAAATTTTTTATTTAAAATACAGTATAAAATAAAATTTATTGGCATTAAACTCTTAATTTTGAGTTTATTTTTTATCTTTTTTTCCAATTTATAAATTTTATAATCCAAAAAGTATATAACAATATTATTATACTGCATTACTCGTAATTTATCAACACTTTTTCCTAAAGCATTTCCCTAAAAAAATTTAGACATTTCACAAATGTCTATAGCAAAAAATCACAGTTAATCTTAATAACCGTGATTTTAATTTGAAGAAAATTTTTATTTTATATCAAATTTCATTTAAGAAACTGAAATTATATTTTAATTATTTAGTAACCCTATACCAGAAGAAATTCATAACAAACCTATTATTCAAATGAAAAATAGCATTATTTATTGTTTTCTTACTTCCTTTATTTAAACCCTTCCCATATTTTCCAACAACATCAAAGTTTTAAGTGAAATTACAGGTGTATTGAGTAAATTAGCCATTATCAATGTTGAATATGTATATTTATTTAACCTGTTATCATCTTTTATAAAATTTGCAATTATAAAAATCGGCATTTGTAAAATTATAATTCCATAAAATTGCATATTTCCATGATAAATCAATCCTAATAAATCAATAAAAACTAAAGAAAAAGCAACATAAGACAAGAACTTGTTATTTTTTCTTTTCATTATCATAAACAATAAAACAACCAAAATACATACTATTACGTGTAAACCTTGGTTTTGTGAAAAAAAATCCTTGCCCAAAATTTTTATACATAAAAGCAAATACACTATTCCAAAAACTAAATCACCCCATAAAAACTTCTTAATTTCTTTTTTCTGAAAAACTTTTATAAAACAAAAAAATAATCTAAATAAGATATAGAGCATCAATAAATTCATCAATAAACCTAAAAATATAAGCACAGTCAATTCTTCCAATTTATTTCACACTTCCAAATAAATCATTCAAAGCCTCACTCATTGTAGGGTGAGTAAATATCATATCTTTTAGGAATGTATATTTTTGTTCAGCTTTCATGGCTGCTGCAACAATGTTTATCATTTCGTGGGAAGTATTGCATAATAAAGTACATCCCAGTATTTTATCTGTTTTTGCATCTATAACTGCTTTAAGTAGTCCATCTGTTACACCTTCTATTTTTGCTTTTGGAATTGCCATTGCTTCAAGTCTTCCTGTTTTTACTTCATATCCTTTAGCAATTGCTTCGCTTTCAGTCATTCCAACTCTTGATAAAGGTGGATTTATGAATACGCTGTATGGAATTACATTTCTGTCGTTTACTGTTCTATTTCCTCCATTGTAAAGATTATCTCTTATTATTCTAAAGTCATCAAGAGAAATATACGTAAATTGAAGTCCGCCTTTCACATCTCCCATTGCCCAAATGTTATCAGCTGTTGTTTTCAATGTTTCGTCAACTACAACCGCACCTTTTTCGTCAGTTTTTACTCCTGCCGCTTCTAGATTAAGCCCTTCTGTATTAGGTTTTCTTCCGATTGCCACAAGAATTGCGTCTGATTCAATTTCGCTCTTGCTTGCCCCTTGTGAAATTTGCACATATCCTTTTCCATTTTTATCAACAATTTCCTCAATTTTTGATTCTAGTAAAAATTTAATTCCTTTTGCCTCAAATATAGCCTTTGCCCTATCAGCAATTTCTTCATCTTCTCTAGGCATAAGTCTTTGTGCCAAATCAATCACTGTAACTTCTGACCCAAAATCAGCATACATCGAAGCAAATTCCAGCCCAATGTACCCTGCTCCCAAAATAGTCAATTTTTTAGGAAGTTCCTTTAATTCCATAATTGAAGTGCTTGTATAAACGTGATTACTTTCTTTAAGCCCTTTTATACCAGGAATTATTGTAGTCGAACCTGTATTTATAAATATTTTTTCTCCTTCAATCTGAACATTTTCCCCATTGCTTTCAATATTAACTACATTTTTTGAAACAAAGCTTCCAAATCCATCATAAATATCAATATTTTCCTTTGTAGCCAGCATTTCATAATTTTTTCCACGTAATGCACCAATCAATGTATTTTTATTATTTATGCTTTCTTCATAAAATTTTTCCTTTTCTTCAATACCGCTTAATCCTTTATTTTTAAGAACTTTTGTACTGTCAACAAGTTTTTTTGTAGGAATACACCCAATATTTATACAAGTTCCTCCATACATCTTATCAGATTTCTCAATCAAAGCCACATTCTGACCTTTCCCAGCCAAAAATCCTGCCAAAGTTTTTCCACCTTTTCCAAATCCAATTATTATTGCATCATATTTTTTCATTTTCTTCGTCCTTTCCATTCTATACAATTAGTTACATAATTGTATTCATTATAAAATTAGATTTCCTTGTCTTAAGAATACCACATTTTTTATAAAAAAACAAGAGTATTTGTGTTTACAAATTTTATTATTTGTTATGTATTGCAAAATGCATCTTATTCTGAACTGTAGCAAAAAAACATTTTGCTTCATTACTTTTTGAATTATAATCAACACTTGTTTCAAACAAGTCTAAAACTTGTCGATAAAAAACCTTTTCACTTGAACGAATATCCCTAATTCTATCCAAAAGTTCTTTAAAGTAGCTTCCTCTTCCTAAGTTCTTAAACCTTTCATCAGTTACTATGATTTTCGGTAACATATAGTAGCTGAAACGGTCTCCGTCCCGATTATAAAAATAATCAAATTCCACTTCTATCGCCTCCTCTCTTTTAATTTTTTGCATAAGAAAAAGCGACTAAGATTTCTATTTCTTAATCGCCTTGTATCTTCAGTATTTAATTTTTTCAGCTCGACAAATTAGAATTTATAAATTGCTATCTAACCATGTTTTTAGTTCATCAAAACTGTAATCTCCTTTTAACGCTATTCCATCTTTAATAATTGAATTTTTACATTCCTTTTTATAATCTTCAATCATTCTCCCAAAACCACCTCCACCATGCGTGCAAAACGGAATGATTGTCTTTCCGCTTAAATCAACCGTTCTTAAAAACGATAGCACGGGTGGGGCAAAAGTTTTGAGCCAATTGGGAGAGCCAATAAAAATTACCTCTGCATTTTCAATAGTTTCCGCTCCTTGAATAAGAGGTGGACAGTATCCTTTTTCAATTTCTTCTCTCGCTTCTTTTACAGCAGTATTATATGAGAATGAATAGGGCTTTTGTGGTTTCAGCTCTCTCAAATCTCCATCGGTAATCAACGCAATATCTTCCGCTAATCTTCTTGTTATTCCTGAATATGAATAATATACAACCAAAAAACTCATTATAATTACCTCCACAACTTCAAATTTATCTACACCGCCTTAATCTTATCATTTCTCAATTCAATAAACGCTATCACAGTCGCTCCTATCATCGGAAGCTCATAGGGACTAAATAGGAAACCGATGACCAAGTCCGATATACCTATCCCAATTTCTCCTCGAATTAAAGAAGCTATCGTCCCAAATATTCAGAACACCATAACGATATAAAGTAATGCTGTTCCAATACCAAGTAAGAATGTCAGGAAAGCTGTCAGAATTGATAAGACAAGACTAATCGGAAATAAGATAATTTTTAATATCCATCGCATACACTACCTCTTTTCTCTTCGGCTTATGTGCTGCTTACAACCATTATTTTAATGGATAATAGCTCTAAGCAACACACAAACTATCAGTTTCTTCAGTTTTTAACTTTGGTAGAAGCTTCAAAACCTTTGGTTTTACTGAACTATTTGCCTCTGTCATTATTATGACACGAGACCCACATGTCGGATCATATACTTTATTAATATTTTCTTTTCCTTCCATTACAAGTCTTGCCAAAAGTTTAGAAACTGTCTGCGGTGTAAAGAATTCTCCTCCAGATTTTTCCGCATTACTGGCATAATTTGAAATCAGATACTCATAAGCATCTCCAAAAGCATCTATATCATTATACTGAAAACTTCCAAAATTAATTTCAGAAATTCCTATTAAAATATCTGCTAATCTTGTATTTTTCTCTGCTACCGTTCCACCTAGACGATTACTGGTTGTATTGACATCTTCAAACAATCCTTTAATATCATTTTCCGATTCAAAACCAATAGCACTTGCTTCAATGGATTTAAAAATATTAGCCAAATCAGTATTTAAATTTTCATTATTTCTCGCTGTTTTTACAACATTCTGAAATAATTGGCTTGGCAAAATAAAAAAACCTTTATCTTCTACTGTATTAGGTCTAAAATCTTCTTCTGCCTCTTCATCAGAGATATCCGCATAATTAAATTCTAAATCTCCAGCTTCATGTTCTGCCTTATTAAAAAATTCCACCATATTCTCAGAAATAAATCTGTAGAATAAAATTCCTAAAATATACTGCTTGAAGTCCCAACCATCCACTGCTCCACGTACATTATCAGCAATTGACCATATTTTCCTATGCAGTTCTGCTCTTTGCATCATTTCATTTGACCCTTTATTATTCATTTTTTATTTCTCTCCTAATTTTAAAATTTTTTCATGTATTCATAGTATATTTTATTATAAAATTTTTTAAAACACAAGTTTTAATAAATAAAAATTTGTCTTCTTCCAACATATTTTAAATTCTTTTATTTTATTCCTGATTATTAAAAAATTCATCAAAAATATACAATTTTCCCTTTAAACTATTGCATTTCTGTCACTTTAAAGGTAAAATTATATTATAAAAAACTTTATTAGGGAGGAAAACTTATGAATTTATGGATACTTATTGGTATTGTCATTATTGTAGTAGGATTCACATTAAAGCTTGACGTACTGGCTGTAGTGCTTACTGCTGGTATTGCTACAGGAATCGCCGCGAAAATGGATTTTTTAGAAATACTTGGAATTATTGGAAAGGCTTTTGTGGATAATAGGCTTATGTCGATTCTTCTTATCAGCTTGCCAGTTATTGCAATCCTTGAAAGATATGGACTTAGAGAAAGGAGTGCAACTTTAATTGAAAAATTGAAAAATGCGACTGCTGGTAGAATTTTAGGACTCTATATGGTTATCCGTTCTATTGCAAGTGCGTTATCAATCAGAATTGGAGGGCATGTGCAGTTCATCCGTCCACTTATTTACCCAATGGCTGAAGCTGCCGCAAAATCTCATAAAGAACAGGAGCTTACAGAAAAAGAAACTGAAGAACTGAAAAGCTTGAGTGCTGCAATCGAAAACTACGGAAACTTCTTTGCTCAGAACATATTTATCGGTGCATCAGGACTTCTTCTAATTCAGACTACATTACAGGAAAATGGATATAATGTGTCATTAAAACAATTAGCATTATTCTCTATACCAATGGGAATTATCACAATAATCTTGACCTTTATTCAAGTTTATATTTATGATAAAAAAATAACAGCAAACAAAGGAGGTAATAAATAATGGATGTAAAAGCTTTTTTAAAAATTTTAACAGAAATTGTTTATATCCTTTGTGGATTTGTCAGTATTGCTACTGCAATCAGAGGTCTGAGAAATGAAAAATCAAGGATAGGAACATTTTTATTCTGGTTTATTCTTGGAATAATATTTATTTTTGGACCTGTTATTCCGTACAAAGTTACTGGCGGACTCCTTGTAGTTCTTGCTATAATTACCGTAACAAAGCAGCTTCATATAGGAAAATTTGAAAATATTTCATCACAATTCAAAATTGCACAAAGTGAAAGACTAAAAAACAAAATTTTCATTCCTGCCGCATTAATTGGAATTGCCGCTTTTCTAATACTTCAATTTAAAATCGGAAAAACTGCAATACCGCCTGCATTAGGTATTGGTGGAGGCTCACTTGTTGCACTGTTAGCAGCTGCCATTATTATAAAACCAAAATTTAAAGAAACAAATGAAGATACTTCAAGGCTTCTTATGCAAATTGGTGCTACTGCCATTCTTCCACAGCTTCTTGCAGCATTAGGTGTAGTATTTACAAAAGCTGGCGTTGGAAAAGTAATTGCTACCAGTATTTCTTCAGTTGTACCGACAGGAAATATTTTTATAGGAATTATTATTTATGCCGTTGGAATGGCTGTATTTACTATGATTATGGGAAATGCCTTTGCTGCATTTTCAGTAATAACTGCAGGTATTGGTATACCTTTTATTATAAAGCACGGTGGAAATCCAGCTGTTATAGGTGCTTTGGGAATGACTGCAGGTTATTGCGGTACCCTTATGACTCCAATGGCTGCAAACTTTAATATCGTTCCTGCTTCAATCCTTGAAATAAAGGACAAGTATGGAATCATAAAAATTCAAGCTCCAATGGCTTTATTACTGCTTTTATCACATATTATACTTATGCTGTTTCTTTTTGGAGTAAAATAAATATCAAAATAAGCTAATAGAAAGGAGTGCATGAAATTATAAACCGTTATAGTATCGTGCAATAAATATATGAAAATACTTGTTACAGGCTTTGACCCCTTTGGAGGAGAGCCTATAAATCCTGCTATCGAATCAGTAAAAAAATTACCAGATAATATTGCAGGAGCCGAAATTATCAAACTTGAAATTCCGACAGTGAAAAAAAAATCTATTGAAAAAATTGAAAAGGCTATTGAAGAGCATAATCCAGATGTTATCCTGTCAATTGGGCAGGCAGGCGGAAGATTTGATATTTCCATTGAACGTGTGGGAATAAATCTTGATGACTTCCGAATCCCAGATAACGAAGGAAATCAAACTATTGATGAACCAATTTTTCCAGATGGAGAAAATGCCTATTTCGTAAATCTGCCTGTAAAAGCCATGGTAAAAAATGTACAAAAAAATGAAATTCCAGCTTCAGTATCATATACCGCAGGAACTTTTGTATGTAACCACGTTCTTTATGGTACTCTTTATCTTGTAAACAAAAAGTATAAAGGTAAAAAAGCTGGATTTATCCACATCCCATTTTTACCACAGCAAGTTATCGACAAAAAAAATACACCTTCAATGGAATTAAATGCCATTGTAAAAGGATTGACTGCGGCAATTAAGGCTATTGTAAAAAATAGTGAAGACATCAAAGAAACTGGCGGAACTGTATGCTAAAAACTATAAATTAATTTAAATTTCAGATAAAAACCTGTTTTCATTTAAAAATATCTTGAAGCAGGTTTTTTCTATTACAAAATCTATTTTTCTTATTCTCTAAGTCCCGTTGCTTTAAAATCCTTACTTCTTTTCTATACAATCATTTCCTTTTATAATTTAAATTTTTTCTAAGACATTTTTGAAACAATTGTTCTACAATTATATAAATATTAAAATTAATATAAGTAAAAATAAATTGAAAAAACAAAAAAATTGTGGTAAACTTATTAAGTAAGGTATGATTGGATTTTTTTAAGTAATTATACAATAAATAATTTCTTGAAATTGTTCAAATATATTTTTATTTTACTTTGTCTAAAGTAAAATTAGGAGGTAATTTATGAAGAATAAAAAGAAATTGGTAATTATAACTTCCATTTTGGCAGTAGGTATTCCACTACTGGCTATTGGGACACAATCAATATTAAAAAAAGTAAGGGATGATTATTACAAAACTCAAAAAGAACAGATTGAGGCTGAAAAAGCCAGAGAAAAAGCTGAAAAAGAACAAAAATTAGCTCAAGAAAAAGCCGAAAGAGAAAGGCAGCTTCAATTAGAAAAAGCTGAAAAAGAACAAAAAATTGTCAGCGAAAAAACTGAAAAAAAACAACCAATAATTACTGGTCAATCTTCACAAAAAAATAAAAATGGAAAGGAAAAAGTTAAGATAAATAACGCAACTCCAACTTTTACTCCTACAGCAACCGTTGTAGAAAAACGTGAATTAACACCAGAAGAAATAAAAAGAGCTAAAAAAGCTTTAAAAGAAGCAAGAGCTAGTTATTTTAGTGGTAATAAATCCGCAAAATTGTCAAAAAGTTCAAAAAGTACTGATAAGATTATAATAAAATCTGACAGTAAAGGAAATGTTGAAGCAATAAGACAGACCAAAGAACAAAATGACAAAGCACAAAAAATCTTAAAAGAAATAAGAGAAAGTTATTACAAAGACAAAAAGAAATAAAGACATATCAAAATGACTCATTTATGGGTCATTTTTATTTATAAATAAAAAAACCTATTTCAAATCAAATACATCTAAAATAGGTCACTTTTTTATAAATTGTTTTCAAACACATAGAAATTTTTTACAGTTTTTTATTATATACTCAAACCCATTTGAAATTAAACTACTAAAAATTATATTGATTTAGGGTTTGAGTAAAATAGTCATAGCCTTTTGAGTTTAGTTTTAAAGCAGTTTTACTATACAACTTTTATCTTTTCATTATTTCAAATCCTTACTTCCGTCTTCCAAAATCTTTATTTGCCAAATTATTTCTGCATCTTTAATAGTTTTTTCTTTACCATTTTTTATTGCCTCATATAAATCATCATAAACTCTTCCATAATCACCTTTTTCAGAAATTACTTTTTCCTCATGATAATTTCCTTTTTCATCATAATAAATTAGTGTCCCATAATGTTCTGGCAAATCTATTCCAAAATCTGCATTATCTGGCATATAAAATAATTTCAAATGCTCTTCTTGTCTATCCTCCGTTTCTTTTATAAAGCATCCTTTAGTTCCGTATACAATAAATGATGCTCTAGGTTTTATTCTAAAATAACTTCCTTTTAAACTTACTTTTAAACTTTTACCATTTTCTCTTTCATAAAATAAATCTATATCATAATAGTCATTCATCCGATTTGTCCCAAGAAGCTGCCTTACATCATAATGAACTTTATCAGGATTGCCGTATCGTGAAATTATCTGATCCAAGACATGCGTCCCATGCCCATATAAAAATGTATTTGCCTGTTTCCCGTCATATTCCTTCACATTTTCAGGCACTTCTGCCCTGTAATAATCATAATTAGATTCAATTTCTAAAATTTCTCCTAATTTCCCACTTTCAATCACTTTCATTGTAGTCAAGAAATCGCTGTCAAATCTTCTATTGTGATAAGGCTGCACAATTAGCCCTTTTTCCTTAGCTAACCTAAATAACTCCTGTGCTTCTTCCAAAGTTTCAACAAAAGGTTTTTCCACAAGACAGTTCTTACTATGTTCCAGTACCTCTTTAGCGTATTTATAATGTAAGTCGGATCTTAGGCAGATAACAACCAAATCAATTTCAGGATCATTATACAATTCTTCAATTTTATCAGTATAATGAATCCCGTCTATTCTCTCCCAAGTCTTATTTTCCAAATTACTTGTAACAATAGTTTTAACTTTTATTTTATCTTTTCTCTGTAGTAAAAATGGAAGATGGTATCTGTTTGCACTTTTTCCATTTCCTATAATTCCTATTTTCATCATAATAATTATCCTTTCTATTCAATTTTATAAGTCAATCTGCTTAAAGGTAAAGCAAGAATATTTAAAAATCAATGGATTGACTGTATACAGCCTAATTTCTACTCTCACTTCAAACTAAGATTTATTTTGAAATATTATTTAATTTAAAAGAGAAAAATTCAAATAAAATATCACAGAATGATTTTTATTTTAAAAATTTCCCTTTTTAATAATTTATAATTCTTTAGTATCTTTTACAATTTCTTATTATAAAAAGTTTTTTATAACTTCATTACTCAATAAGATTTAGTCTAAATTTCTATATTAAAAAATAAAGGACGTTCATACATAAAAGGATATTTTTGTACACAATTATCCTGTTTTATATATTTCAAAATTGAATACAAAACTATTTTTGTTCCAATCTCTTGTACACTTCGATAAATTCCTTTGCTAATTCTTTAAACAAAATTGCTGTCATCAAGTGATCCTGTGAGTGTACCATGATTAATCCAACATCAATTTTTTCTCCTCCAGCTTCCCTTACAATCAAATCTGTCTGTAATTCATGTGCCTTTAGCATTTCCTCATTAGACCGCTTCATAAATTCTTCCGCTTCATCAAATTTCCCTGCCTTTGCCGCATTCATAGCCTGATAAGCCAAACTTTTAGTTTCTCCTGCATGTCCAATCAATGTCATCGCAATCATTTCAATATCCAATACTTCTTCAGCCATAGTAAATCCTCCTAAAAATAATTATATTTTATTATATTAAAATTTATTCTTAATATTGTTATAACACACGTTTTTAACTATGTCAATTTTCTATATTTTTATTAATTTTTCCATTAATTAACCCATAATTTCAGTATTTTCTTAAAATAGACGATTTAAAAATCTATATTTTTTCGTGTATAATATTTATTAAGAAGTTAAAAAATATAAAATTATATTTTAATTTTTTAAAAATATTAGATTTATATCCTTTATTAAAAAAATTTACAATAAATTCATTATTAAAATAGAATTTTGTATAAAACAATTTATATATGAAAAAACATAATTTTTTATAAAATTTGACTTCTAAAAAATTGGTGGTATACTATGAATGTAAAAGTTAACCTTATTCAGAACAAAACAATAAAAATATATTTAAAAGTAAACTTTTTGGCAAGAGAAGAAAGGGTGATTAAAAATGAAAAAAATCTTATTATGCTGTGCAGCAGGAATGTCTACTAGTTTATTAGTAAACAAAATGAAAGCTGAAGCTGAAAAAAGAGGAATTGAAACTAAAATCTGGGCAGAGCCTCTTGATAAAGCAAAAGAAGAATTTAAAAAAGCAGATGTTGTCCTATTGGGACCACAAGTTAAATATGCTTTACCTGAAGCAAAAAAAATTGCTGAAGAAAATAATATTAATATAGATGTAATTAATATGGTTGACTATGGAATGATGAACGGGGCAAAAGTACTAGATCAAGCGTTAAATTTGCTTAAATAGTTCCATTTAATTGTGTTTTATTAAAAGTTCAAATACTGAAAAAATTAATTTAATCATTAATAAAATTTATGGTTAAATTAATAAAATATATTTTACAAAATACATTTTTTGTGGTATATTATTTGTAGAGTAAAATAATAAATAAAAATTTTAAGGAGTGATTACAATGATTAAACAAACTTGGATTTGGTGGAAAAAATTAAATACAATTTAATATTTTTTTGCCAGCTATGTTGAAATTTATTGTAATTACTATTATTAAATATTGTGAGAAAAGCATTGGTGAAACAAAATCAATGCTTTTATTTTATACAATTCTCTTAGTCGGTAAAACGATTTAAGAGAATTTTTTTATAAATTTCAACTAAAAAAGTAAAAATACTATAAAGAAAAATACAATAATATAGAAAGTGAGATATTTTATGTTAACAAATAAACCTACTTATTACTACTCTATTATCAGAAAAAAATTTAGCAATTCCTATTTTGCTGAAGATGAAAGGCAAGTTATTATTGGGATTGACTGTGAATATTTCGATTCTAATGAATACAGTTATGACTCATTAAAAAAAATATACAATTCTTTTGTAAAACAGAAAAGACTTTCCCCTTTTGCAGGGCTTTTTGGAACATTTGCTTATGAGTCAATACATTTTTTTGAAAAAATTGGAAAAATTCAAAAAGAGCAGTTTAAATTTCCACAGTTTATTTTTGCCAATGCAAAGGCATATTTACACTATTCAAAGACTAGTAAAGAATTTTCATTTTATGGAGATGAAGAAAAATATTTTAGTTTTTTAAATGATAAAATTTCTGAAAAATTTAATGATTCTGATTTATTTTATGATATAAAAACAGATTTTGAAGAAGAAAAATTACATTATTATGAAATTATTGAAAAAGCGAAGGAATATATTAAGTCTGGAGATATTTTTCAAGTTGTACTAAGCGAGCAGTTAAAACTTACGTCAAATATGGATTCACTTGATTTTTATGAAAAATTGTCAAGGGCAAACCCGAGTCCGTATATGTACCATTTTCCTACGAAATATGGAGACATTGTTGGTTCAAGTCCTGAAATACTGGTTGATATTTCATCGGATAATATTTATATTGCTCCTATCGCTGGAACTCGTCCCAGAGGAAAAGATGCCAACGAAGACGCATTTTTAGCAAACGACTTATTAAATGATGAAAAGGAATGTGCTGAACATCGGATGCTTGTTGACTTGGCTCGAAATGATATTGGGAAATTTGCAGAAAGTGGCTCAGTCGTTGTAAAAAATCTTATGCATATTAAGAATTATGAGCATGTAATGCACATTGTGACGGATGTTTATGGGAAAAAGCGAAAAGATGTGTCGATATTTGAAGTTATCGCTCAGGCTCTTCCAGCGGGAACGCTTTCTGGATCGCCAAAAATTCGTGCTATGCAAATTATTTCAGAACTCGAGACATTTAAAAGAAATGTCTATGCTGGCGGAATTGGATTCTTAAGATTTAACGAGGATGTTCAGCTTGCGATTATTATTCGTACTGCATTTTTTGAAAATAAAAATTACGACTTGAATAAAGTTGATGAAGTTCGAAATGTATTTATTCAAGCTGGAGCAGGAATTGTGTTTGATTCTGTAAAAGAAAAGGAATATGATGAAATTTGCCATAAAAGAGCATCTGTACTAAATATTTTTAAAAAATTCTGTAATGAAGAAAAAAATAAAAATGATAAAAATGAAAATAGAAAGGATGTGAAATAAATGATTTTGATGATTGACAATTATGATTCTTTTGTATTTAATGTTGAGCAATATTTGAAGGAAATGACTGATGATGAAGTTATTACTGTTAGAAATGACGCAATTACAATTGATGATATAAAAAAAATGAATCCTAGCAAAATAATTTTTTCTCCTGGTCCAAAACATCCAAAGGACAGCGGAATTTGCCTAGAAATTTTAAATAATACTGATGAACTAGGGAATATCCCAATTTTAGGAATTTGTCTTGGACATCAGGCAATTGGAATGAATTTTGGCGCGAAAATAAAAAGGCTTGTAAACCCATTACATGGTAAAACTTCAGAAATTACAGTTTTATCAGAGAATTCTGTATTATTTAAAAACTTGCCAAAAAAATTTAAAGTTATGAGGTATCATTCGCTTTATGTTGACGATATTCCAGAAGATCTTGAAGTTACGGCAAAGTCTGAGGATGGGGTTGCAATGGCTGTGGAACACAAAAGTAAAAATATTTTTGGAATACAGTTTCATCCAGAATCAATTTTTACTGAATATGGAAAAAATATGATACGAAACTTCTTGAATATTGAAGTTTCAGAAACTTTGCAAAATGATGAAAATTCTAAAAATACTAACGAGAAAGGAAACTTTATAGATATGAATAAATATTTAAAAAAATTACAGGAAAATATTGCATTGACAGATACTGATTTTCGTGAAATCTGTAAAATTATTGACAGTAAAAATTATGACATTGTACAGCTTGGAGCTTTGCTTGTATTAATTTCAGAAAAAAGCCTTTATCCTGAATCGCTTACAGCATTTGTGAAAAATATTCTGGAATACAGTACAACTTTTGAAGATGATTCTGATATGATTGATGTTTGCGGAACTGGTGGCGATGGATTCAAGACGATAAATATTTCAACAGCAGTTGCATTTATTCTAGGAGCAATGGGAGTAAATGTCGCAAAACATGGAAATCGTGCAATCTCGAGCAAAAGCGGAAGCAGTGATGTACTTGACAAACTAGGAGTACCTCTTGAAAACTCTCTTGCAAATCAAATTGAAAAACTGCACATAAAAAATCTTGCTTTCTTTCATGCCCCATTTTTTCACAAATTAGTTGGAGAAGTACGAGAAGTTAGAAGCCGTCTTGGAATCAGAACCGTATTTAATATTTTAGGTCCACTGCTTCATCCAAACACAAAATTAAAATACCAATTGGTTGGACTTTACCACGAGCCTGTACACAGATTATACGCTGAAACATTACAATTACTGGGAAGAAAACATGCATTAGCTGTTCGTGGAAATGATGGGCTTGATGAAATAACAATTTGTGATGACACTAAAATTATTGAAGTAAAAGATGAACAAATTCTCGAATATACAGTATCTCCTGAAAGCTTTGGCTTTAAACGGGCTTTTCATTCTGAAATTGAAGGCGGAACTCCAGAGGAAAATGCTGAAATCTTGATAAAAATCTTAAAAGGCGAAGAAAAATCAGCAAAATTTGATATTGTCGTATTGAATGCAATGTTCGCACTTTATACTGCGGATGTAGTAGATCACCCTGCAAAAGCAAAGGATATGGTTTTAGAAGCGATTGAGAGCGGGAAGGTTTATGAGTTTTATAAAGATTATGTGAAAATCACAAAATAATTTTTTGGATATAATTGATAAAATTATTAGTTTATATTTTTTATAGATTATAACTGATAAAAATTTAAAAAATATCTTTTTTATTAGTTGTAAGTATGATAAAATATTTATAGAGGTGATTTTATGATAGAAAGAAAAATTTATTTTGAAAAAATTAAACCCTTTATAGATAAAGATATTATCAAAGTTTTGACAGGAATTAGGAGAAGCGGTAAATCTGTAATGTTAAAATTGATTATGAAAGAATTGAAAAAAAATGGTATTGATGAAAATCAATTTATTTATATCAATTTTGAAAATTTAAGAAATAGACATCTTTGCTATACGGATACATTGAATGAATATATATTGGAAAAAGCAGAAAATGTTGAAGAAAAATGTTATCTATTTTTGGATGAAATTCAGGAAGTAAAAGAATGGGAAAAGTGTATAAATTCATTAAGAACAGAAGATAAGCAATTTGATATTTATATAACAGGTTCCAACGCTAAACTATTATCGGGAGAACTTGCAACTTACCTTGCAGGAAGATATGTTGAAGTTGAAATTTACCCTTTTTCATTTAAAGAGTTTTGCTCAATATATCAAAATATAAATAAAAATATTTCAAAAGAAGAAATGTTTGAAAAGTATGTCAAACTAGGTGGAATGCCATTTTTACATAATTTAAATTATGAAGTGGAATCAAGCATGCAATATTTAAAAGATATATATTCATCAATAATATTAAAAGATATTACTCAAAGAAATAATATAAGAAATACTGAATTATTAGAGCGAATCATCAATTACATCGTAATGAATATTGGAAATACATTTTCTGCAAATTCAATTTCAAAATATTTTAAAAGCGAAAATAGAAAAGTTGCAGTAGATACTGTGCTAAATTACATAAAAGCCTGTGAAAATGCATTTTTGATTCACAAAGTCCCTCGTTACGAAATACAAGGTAAAGAAGTTCTAAATGTGAGTGAAAAATATTATATTGCAGACCATGGAATAAGGGAAGCAATTTTGGAAACAAATGAAAGAGATATAAATCAAATTTTTGAAAATATTGTATATATGGAATTATTGCGAAAAGGCTATAACATAAAAATCGGAAAATTGAATAATTTAGAAATAGATTTTGTCTGTACAAAAACAAATAATGAGAAAATTTATATTCAGGTAGCATATTTACTTGCTTCTGAAGATACTATAAAAAGGGAATTTTTACCATTTGAAAAAATTAATGATAATTATCCAAAATATGTAATTTCTATGGATAGATTTGATATGTCAAGAAATGGGATAAAACATTTGAATATTATTGATTTTTTATTGAAAGACTAAAAAGAAACTGAAAATATTTATAAATTAAAATTTTTGGAAAGAATGGTGCGAATATGATAAAAACTTTATATAAAGAAAAATGTTTGAGGTATTTTATAGCGCCTGACATAATATCTATAATTATCTTTTTATTTTATGCTCCAGTAGATCCTTTATGGATTTTGCCTGATCTCCTTAATAATACGATTAAAAATAGATTTTGGAATCTTCCTATAAGTTGGATTTTATTTAAAATAATAATTATATACTTCAGTTTTAAAAAGCTTGAAAAAATAAATAGAATTAAAGATAAAGAAAAAAGGAAAAAATATAAAATTAAATTAAAAATAATAATTTTTTTTACACATGTAATCGTGTTGGGAATTTTTATTAAGTTTATTGATAAAATTATACTTTATTGAAAGGAAAAATATGGATATTTTAGAAAAAATAAAAATTAAAAGAGATATACAGCTTGAAGACGAATTAAAGTCTTTTAAGCAACCATCTTTAAAAAAGGCACTTAATCAAAAAGATATTCAGATTATTGGGGAAATTAAGAGAGCTTCTCCATCGAAGGGAAAAATTGCGAAAGATGATTTTGATTTGTTAAAACAGGCACAAAGTTATGTGGATAAAAGAGTTTCAGCTTTTTCGATATTGACGGAAAAGGAATATTTTAAAGGGGAGAATGATTTTATAAAAGTTGTAAGGGAAAAATTTCCAGAAATGCCGATTTTGAGAAAGGATTTTATTTATACTCCGTTTCAAGTGGCTCATGCTAAATTTTTAGGAGCTTCAGCAATTTTACTGATTGTGAGAATGCTGGATGATAAGACGCTTTTGGAACTTCATAATCTGGCACAGGATTTGGAAATGGATGTTTTAGTAGAAACTCATGATGAAGAGGAAATAAGAAGGGCTTTGAAGATTCCGAATTTGGAGATTTTGGGGATAAATAACCGAAATTTGAATACTTTTGAAGTTGATATTAGAACTACGGAAAAACTGATAAATAAAATTCCAAGCGATGTTTTGAAAAATTTGACTATTGTAAGTGAAAGTGGATTTTTGTCAAAAGAGGATGTGGAGTATGCGGAAAAATTGAACGTGGATGGACTGCTAATCGGAGAGGCACTTATGAAAGGGCTTCTTTAGAATTTGATAAAATAAATGTTCTTAAACAAGGACTCAAGAATCCTTGTGGAAATAAAAAACTTAGGTTGTTAAACTGGTCTTAGAAAAATAACTTTAAATTTATGGAAGGAAAAAAATTGGAGAAAAAAGAAAATAATATGGTAATTGATGATTTCACTGAAAATACTATTAAATTAAAGGTTTGTGGAATTAGGAGCATTACTGAAATTAATGAATTGAAAACTTTGGATATTGACTATTTCGGATGTATTTTTGCAGAAAGTCAAAGGCAAGTGGATAGCGAACTTGCGGCTAAAATTACACGGATTGCACACAGGCATGGAAAAAGAACTGTTGGAGTGTTTGTAAATGCAATGATTGAGAATATTGTAAAGATTGTAGAAGAAACAGATATTGATATTGTACAGCTTCATGGAGATGAGTCAGTGGAATATTGCATGGAACTTATTCAAAAATTAGATAAATTATATGAAAAAAATTGTTTTAGAAAACGTAAAAATTTCCCTGCTAAAACAAAACTTTGGAAAGTTTTTGGCGTGACTGATGAACTTCCAAATATTGCTGACTACAAGCCATATATTGAATATCCCCTATTTGATGCAAAAGGAGTAAATCGTGGGGGAAACGGAATTATCTTTGATTGGGATATTTTGAAAAAATTGGAGAAATATTCGTTTGTACTGGCTGGAGGGCTGTCGATTGAGAATATTCAAAAAGCACTTGAGTATAAGCCTGTCATTTTGGATATAAACAGCAAAGTTGAAGTTAATAATAGAAAAAGTAAGGAATTAGTTGAAAATGTTGTAAATTTGGTAAAAAAGAAATAATAATTTGAAAAGATTGATATGAAAGGAAAAAAATATGGAAAATAAACATTTTAATGAAAAGGAATATTTTGGGAAATTTGGTGGACAATTTGTACCTGAAACTGCGATGTTTGCTCTATCAGAACTAGAATCCGAATATGAAAAGTTAAAAAATGACAAGGAATTTTTTGAAGAATTTGATAATTTGCTAAAAAATTATGTTGGACGTGAAACTCCGCTCTATTATGCAAAAAATTTGAGTGAACATTATAACCACGATATTTACTTGAAAAGAGAAGACTTGAACCATACTGGCGCTCATAAAATTAATAATGCACTTGGGCAAGTTTTACTTGCTAAAAAAATGGGAAAGAAAAAAGTGATTGCTGAAACTGGGGCTGGACAGCACGGAGTTGCTACTGCTACTGCCGCCGCTCTATTAGGTTTGGAGTGTGACGTTTACATGGGAGCTGTTGATATTGAACGACAAAAATTAAACGTTTTTAGAATGGAACTTTTGGGTGCGAGAGTTATTTCTATTGAAGACGGGCTTAAAACCTTGAAGGAAGCGACAACTGCGGCTATTCAATCTTGGGTTGCTGAAATAGAAACTGTGTTTTATGTAATCGGATCTGTTGTAGGGCCTCATCCCTATCCGACTATCGTGCGTGATTTTCAGTCAATTATCGGTTACGAAGCAAAAGCACAGCTGGAGGAACTTGGAAAGCATGCTGATCACGTAATTGCCTGTGTTGGTGGCGGAAGTAATGCTATTGGTATTTTTAGTGCATTTTTGGAAGACAGCTCAACCAAACTTTATGGAGTCGAAGCTGGAGGATACGGAATTGACACAGATATGCACGCTGCCACATTGACACTTGGAAAACCTGGAATTATTCATGGAATGAAAACTTATGTTCTTCAAAACAAATACGGACAAATAAGTCCAGTTCACTCAATTTCCGCTGGACTTGACTATCCAGGAGTAGGTCCTGAACATTCACATCTATTTGATACAAAAAGGGCAACTTACGCACCAATTACTGATGATGAGGCAATGAAGGCATTAATGCTTGTTACAAGAAAAGAAGGTATTATTCCAGCAATTGAGAGTTCCCATGCGTTAGCCTATCTTGAAAAATTATGTCCTGCACTTTCTAAAGACAAGAGAGAAACTATCATTGTAAATGTGTCTGGGCGTGGAGATAAAGATATGCATACTGTTTTTTCTGTTCTAAAAGATAAGCAAACTGACGGAAAAAACGGAATTTATGAGTTAAATGGAGGTTTAGAAAATGAGTGAAAAAAATTTAGATAAAAAAATTATTGATATTTTTAGAGAAAAAGAAAAAGTAAACATTGGTTATATTGTCGCAGGCTATCCAAGTGTTGATTTTACAAAACAATTTTTACAAAATTTGGACAATACAGCTCTTGATATGCTTGAAATCGGAATTCCCTACTCCGACCCTCTAGCCGATGGAAAATTGATTTCACACTCTTCATTTCTTGCTTCAGAAGCTGGAGTTACTACCGATACAGTCTTTGACTTATTAACAGAAGTAAAAAATGATATTTCAAAACCTCTAATTTTTCTAGTTTATTACAATTTAGTCTTTGCTTACGGAATTGATGAATTTATCAAAAAATGCTGTGAAACTAATATTAAAGGAATAATCATTCCAGACTTACCTTACGAAGAAGCCTTTGAAATGTCAGAAAAACTAAAAGAAAACAATATCGCTCTTATCCCTCTTGTAAGCGTTACTTCTGGAAACAGAATTAAAAAAATCATCTCTCAAGGTGACGGCTTCATTTATGCAATCGGTTCTCTTGGGGTAACAGGTTCAAAACAAGTTGATTTACCACGTTTAGAATCTTTTATTAATGAAATTAGAGAAGTTTCAGACTTACCAGTTTCATTAGGGTTTGGGATAAAAACTAATGACAATGTGAATACGATGAGAAAATATGCGGATGGAGTGATTGTGGGAACGAGTATTGTTGAGTTTACCCAGAAAAATGATGTGAATTATGTGATTCAGAAAATTAATGAACTGTTTAAATAGGTATTGGTGAAGATGGTCAGAAATGACTATCTTTTTTGTAATATTGACTAAATTAAAAAAATACCCCTAAATAATATCAAATATCTAGGGGTAATTTTTTTTAATTATGACAATCTATTCCTAAAGTCCTTATATTCAAATTTTCTAATAACCTCAACTCCACCTTTTTCTGTATAAACTGCAATCACAGGCAAATTTATACCATTGAAAGTATTCGTCTTCACCATGCTGTAATGTGCCATATCAGTAAAAATCAGCTTATCTCCTACTTTTACAGGATCATCAAAAGAGTAATCTCCAATTACATCTCCAGCAAGGCAAGTAGGCCCTCCCAATCTATAAGTGTATTTCTTCTCATTTGGCATTCCTGAGCCGAAAATAAATGGACGGTATGGCATTTCGATTACATCAGGCATGTGACACGAAGCTGAAGTATCCATTAACAATATATCCATTTCATTTTTTGTAATATCTAAAACTTCCGAAACTAAAAATCCTGTATTCAAGGCAACCGCTTCTCCTGGTTCTAAATACACTTCCACATCATATTTTTCTTTTATATAATTTATGCATTTTACAAGTTTTTCAATATCATAATCTTCTCTTGTAATATGATGTCCCCCACCAAAATTAAGCCATTTCATATTATGCAAATATTTTCCAAATTTTTCTTCAAAAATTTTTAATACATTTTCAAGGGCATCCGAATTTTGTTCACAAAGTGCATGAAAATGAAATCCATCCAAACCTTCAAGTTCATCTTCCTTAAAATTTTCAAGTGTTACTCCAAATCTTGAAAATCTTCCCGCTGGATTATAAATCTCTGTTTCAACTTCTGAAAATTCTGGATTTAATCGAAGTCCACAGCTAATTTTCTTATCACTTTTTTCTTCAAATTCCCTTACTCTACTCTTAAATTTTTTCCATTGATTAAAAGAGTTAAAAACAATATGATTTGTTATCTCCATTATTTCATCAAACTCATCATCCCTGTAAGACGGATTAAAAATATGAGTTTCCAATTTTCTGTTAGGATTTTTCAACTCCATTTCCTCGTACCCAAGTCTTGCCTCAAATAGGGAGCTTGCAGTAGTTCCATTTAAATATTCACTAATTAACGGATAAAAATAAAACATTGAAAATCCCTTTTGTGCAAGCAATATTTTACATCCTGTTCTATCAATTACACTTTTTAATGTTTCAAGATTTCTTTTTAGCAGCCTTTCATCAACTATAAACGCTGGTGTTGGCAAATTTGTTATATCTATATCAAGATACTTATTTTTTGACATTTTTTATCATCTCCTTTTATACTCTACACTTTTTATTAATATGTAATTCAAATATATCTAAAATTTATTCCTTATTATATCACACTTTTCTCAAAATCTATAAAAAAAGATTATCCTAATTTAATATTTTTAAGATAATCAATTTTTATTTTTATCAAATTGTTAATTCTAATCTGTTCGCAGTGCTTCCATTGGCTCCAATGCAGCAGCTTTTTTTGCTGGATAAACTCCAAAAACTAATCCTATCATTGTAGATACAAAAATACATACAAATACTATAATTGGACTTAATATTGGCGATGTCTGTATAAACATGCCAACTAAAAGTGCTAATGAATATCCAATTACAACTCCAATTATACCACCAAAAAATGTCAAAATGACAGCTTCTATCAAAAATTGTATAAGAATGTGTATTGTTTTGGCTCCAATAGCCTTTCTTAGCCCAACTTCCCTTATTCTCTCGGTAACACTTACAAGCATTATATTCATAACTCCGATTCCACCTACAAATAACGAAATTGCAGCAACTCCACTTATGAAAAGTGAAAGCATGTTAAGAATGTTATTAAATTCATCCAAGCCTTGACTTGTTGAATTTACATTATAAACATTAGGCTCACTTCCTCTTGTCTTCATTTTTTCTTTTACAATTTCCATTATTCTAGCCATTTCATTGGCATCAGTAGTTTTTACCTGCAAAGCTGTATATTTATTCTGCTCGTTTCCTTCTAAATGATTTAAGTAATTATTTGGCAGAAGTCCCATTGCAGGCATCTGATCTCCACCTCCTAGACTTGCATACGGATTTTTAAACACTCCAACGATTGTCACTATCTGACTATTTTTTCTAAAATTTAAAGTCAATTTCTTTCCTATAGGATTTTCGCCAGGAAATAACTGATCTGAGGTTGTATTGTCAATTATTACGTATTTCCCATCTTTTCTATATTCATTTGGTAAAAATTTTCGTCCTTTTATTATTGTGTAATTTGAAATCTTAAAATAATCTTCTGTTACTCCAGTTCCAGTAAACATCTTATCTGATCCATCATTTGAAGATAATCTTGCAAAAGTGCTGGAAGTAGGAGTAACTGCTTCGACACCTTCTATACTCTTTAATTCCTTAATATCTTTTTGGGTAAGTAAATCCTGTGATTTATAAGTCTGTCCTGGAGAAGTGTCAATTGATATTTCAAAGTTTGATACTCCTAGCTTATTCAAATCTCCAGTAATATTTTCCTTAACTCCTGCTCCTAATGAAGACATCATTATAACCGAAGATATCCCTATTATTATTCCAAGCATTGTCAAAAAGGAACGTACCTTATAGCTAAATAAATTTGATACTGATAATTTTAGCAATTCCATAAAATCCATTCACATTACACTCCTCTCCGATGCTGAACAATTTCATCCTTTTCTATTACACCGTCTTTTAATCTGATAATTCTTTTACAATGCTCTGCCACATCTTCCTCATGCGTAACCATTACTATCGTTGTTCCGTTATCGTTCAATTTTTTAAAAATTTCCAAAACCTCTTCTCCAGATTTTGAATCTAGATTTCCTGTTGGCTCATCTGCAAGAAGTATTTTAGGATTGTTTATTATCGCTCTTGCTATTGCCACTCTCTGTCTTTGTCCCCCTGACATCTCATTTGGCTTATGATGGATTCTTTCACCAAGTCCCACACTTTCCAATGCTTCAGTTGCCCTTTTTAGCCTTTCAGCTTTCTTTACTCCTGCATATAAAGCTGGAAGAGCCACATTTTCAACTGCCGTCATCTTTGGAAGTAAGTTAAAAGTTTGGAATACAAACCCTATTTTTTTGTTTCTTACTTCAGCAAGTGCATCTCCTTTTATAGTTGAAACATCTTGATTATCCAATATATAAGTTCCAGATGTAAGGCTGTCAAGACACCCCAAAATATTCATAAGAGTAGATTTTCCACTTCCAGAAGGCCCCATAAAAGCCACATATTCCCCTTCACTTACAGAAAGATTAAGCCCTTTCAAAACTTTTAATTCCATGCTTCCATTTTTATATATTTTTACTATATCGCTCACTTTTATCATAAAAATTTACCTCTAAAGTTTATTTTTCTATCTTGGTGGTGGTCCACCAGGTCCTCCACCTTTTCTTGATTGTTTTTCTTCCTTAAACATTACACCATTAGGAGCTACTTTCTGTTTTGACGGATCGGCAATTTTTATTTTTTGTCCATCTTTCAATCTTTCATCCGCAACAGTGATTACTCTTTCTCCCACTGATATACCAGATTCCACAGCATAAAATGTATCATCATTCATTCCAACTTTAATTTCTCTTTTTGAAACTTTGTTACCTTTTCCTACAACAAAAGCATAATATTTACCATTTTCATTTATAACTGAACTATATGGAAGTCTTGGTACATTTTTACTTTCTTTGTAAAAAATAGTCGCTGTTATTGTTGCTCCCGGCTTTAATCCTTTAGTTTCATTTATTTGGATCTTTACAGTAGTATTACTTTCATCAAGTGTTGAGCTTTTTTCAGCCACTCCAGAAATTTGCAAAACAGAGCCTTCTATTTTTTCTCCATCTGGCAATGAGTCCGAAGTAATTTCAACTCTTTGCCCAACTTGAATATTTTTTACCTCATTGTCTGAAAGATTTACCTCTACCCTCATGTTTGTTGAATCCGATACTTTAAATAAAGTCGTTTCAGTATTTACACGATAATTTTCATCTGCAGTCATTTCTGTAATAACACCATCAACTGGACTTGTTATTTCATCTTTTATAAGTGCCAGATCTTCTTGTAATGTTGCCAATTCTAATTTTGCTGTCTTTAATGATGTTCTTGCATCTTCAATGCTCGCCTTCTGCTCACTGTCAACTGTATCCAAATCTAGTCTTGAATTTCTTAGAGCCTTTCTTGCATCATCTACATTAACCCTTGTTTCCCCACCAACTTTATATAGCTCTTCTGCGTTATGCAAATCTCTTGATTTTTGTTGAATTTCTAAACTTTTCGACTCTTTTTTTCTTCTAAGTGAACCTTGAGCATCAGCTATATTTCTTTCATATTTTTGAATTTCCAAAGTTTTCATTTGTATTTTTCTCAAAGTTTCATTTTTATCAACTGGATAAAATGTCAGCACTACATCACCTTTTTTCACATTATCTCCTTTTTTAAAGAACACTTTGTTTACTCTTTGACTTGAAGTTGTAAATACTGAAACCGCATTATCTGACACAACTTGTCCATTCTTTGAAACTGATAGCGAAATATCTCCCCTATCAACAGTTGTTACTTCATATTCAGGCTCAGCTTCTTTTTTTCCACATGAAACTGTAGCAAATAATATTACAGCAAATATTGTCATAAATTTATAAAAATAATTTTTATTTTTTGACTCTTTCCTCTTTGATTCAATAGTTTTAGCTATTTCAGAAAATTCTGTATTTATTTCCACAAAATCACCGCTTTCCTAATTTTCGTTTTTATTTTTCATATTAATAATCTCTATTTATAATATTTTATTTTTTTAGTAAATGCTGCAAGTTCATTTTTGGCTGTTTCGTAATCTATTACAGCTTTCTTGTAGCTATTCCGTTTTTCCACATAGTTGGAATATGTATCAACTCCCAGCTCATATTTCTTAGCATAAATTTCGTATTCTTTTTTCTTAATATTCATTGTATTTTGTGCTGTTAATTCATTTGTCTGATAGGTTGTGTAAGTTATCATCTGCTGTCCCGCATTTGACACTAGTTCATTTTTTTTCTGTTCATATTGTAATCTCAATTTATCTGCTTCATTTTTTAAATCTTCAACAGTATCATTGTATCTTTTGAAAGTTTTTGACACAGATAACCCAACAACAACAGAATGATCCTTTAACGAATATCCAATATCTCCTGATAATTTAGGATACTTATAGTCAATATTTTCCTTTCTTAACTGTTCATTGTTCAGCTGTGAATTTAATTCTATTGTTTCAGCTTCTGATAATCTAAGAGCATAGAAATCATCTTTTTTCAGCTCAACTTTTTTCAAGTCATCAAGTTTCTCTTTTTCAGGCAAAGCAACATTGTAAACTGTAAACTGTTCCCCTAAAATTTGCAGTTCCCGCCCAAGATTTTCATATTTCAGCTGAGAATTTTCATATTCTGTTTTTGCCAGCTCATAGTCATACTGCGTCGCCGTCCCCAGTTCCAATTTTTTAGTCTGAATAGCATAATCTTTTTTAGTATCTTCTAACGTAAGTACTTCCTGCTCAATTTCTTTCTGCTTATTCTTATAATTTTTGTATAAGTCTATCAAATCACGTATTTCTGAATTTTTTGTAGTTTCATTGCTAATTTTCTGTATATTTCGTGAAATTTGATTGGTTTTTTTATTATAATTAACATCACTATACCCAAAATAATCATTCAAAGTTTTAGAAATACCAATTTTATTTTCTGTAAGTTCACTGCTTCTAAAATTATATGCATTCCTATAATAAAACATCCCATACTTTACATTATTTTGCATAGTTAGACCATTTGCTACTCCGTGTAATGTATAATTATTGTCTGAAGTTACACTAACTTCATTCCACTCTCCATTTTTTAAAGCTCTGTCCTTTATATCAAACTTTCTCATATTTTTTTCATTAATTTTTGTCGTATAAGAATTTTTTTCATACTGAGAGATCAAATCATCCACATTAACTGCAAAACTCATAGCACTAAACGTGAATAATGCTGATAAAATCTGTATTTTTCTATTTTTAAAATTCAAAAATATTCTAACCATGTAATCTCCTTCCTTCCAGAATGAACAGCTTATTTTCCTCAAAATTTATTATAACACTTATTTCATAGAATATCATTTTTTTTTGACAAAATTATGTCATTTTCAAATTTTTTATTCTTTTTATTCTTAAAATCTAACATATTTATAAAATTTCGTTTGTTAATAAAAAATTTTAATTAATACTAAAAACCATTTAAATAACAAATTTATCATAAACTTTTTCCAAGAACAACAACAACCTGTTTTTCTAAGTAATTAAAATACAATTTTTGCTTTTTAAATGGGTAAGCATAATTCTCTTAGATATTAAATAAAAATAATTTCAAAACGATGTATTAAAGACAGATATAACTAAAATAAAATTACCATATTCTTATTAATATCAAAAAATGGGCATATAAGTTAATACCCATTTTTAAAATTTATATTTATCCTCTATTTTCAATCATTTTTTCAACTAAGTTTCTAGCATGATCTCCGATTCTTGTAAAGTGAGATACAACATCTATATAATAAAGCCCTGATTTTATGTCACATTCTTGTTTACTTACACGGCTTATATGTGCCTTTCTTACTTCCTTCTCCTTTGCATAAAGCTTGTTGTGTAAATCTACTACTGCAAAAGCTTTTTCTGAATCATTGTTTTTAAGAGCTTCTTCAGCCGTTTCAATGATTTGTTTTGAAATTAAGTATAATTTTTGCACTTCTTCATGAGCTATTTCAGTAAATACTAATTTTTTCTTAATTTCATACCGTACATCTCGTACAATTCCAATTGCATGATCTCCTATACGTTCTACATCACGGCACATATCCAGATACATGCTGATTTCCTCTCCATCTTTTTCAGTTATATGTTCTTGTGATAATGAAGTTAAATATTTTGTAATTTCCTGATCAATGTTATTTATTGCTTCTTCTCTTTTCTCAACTTTTTCCGCTAATTTTTCATTTCTTTCATGGAAAAATTCAACTGCTCTTCCTAAGCTCTTTAATGCTATTGAAATCATTGAAAGCATTTCCTGTTTTACCTGTCCTAATGCAATTGAAGGTGTGTAAATCAATGCTGAATCTAAATATTTTGGCTTATGTTCAACTTGATCTTCATCTTTTTCCCTAATCAATTTTACAACAACGTATTCCAAAACTCTAATGAATGGAAATAATAAAATTGTTGTCATAACATTAAATGATCCGTGTGCAAATGCTATTGTCACTTTTGGATTCAAATGCAGAATCTCCGCCATTTTTTGTACAAACATTGTAAACGGCGACAATAAAATCATAAAAATTATTGTTCCTATAACATTAAACATTGTATGTGACAAAGCAAGCCTTTTTGCTGAGGTATTTGCTCCTATTACTGCAATTATCGCTGTTATTGTTGTTCCTATATTATCTCCAAAAAGTACAGGCAATGCCGCTTTTAATGTTATAAGATTTTCCTGATATACATTTTGTAAAATACTAATTGTAGCACTTGAAGCCTGAACCAGCGTTGTAATCATTGTTCCAATAAATACTCCTAAAACTGGACTATTACTTAATTTTATTGTTAATTCTGTAAATGCCGGTAAATGTTTAAGTGGCTCCATTGCACTCGACATTAATGTCAACGCAAAAAATATTCCTCCAAAACCAAATAAAATTCTACCCAAATTATTTATGAAATTATGTTTTACAAAAAATAGACATGCTGCTCCTAAAAACAGTATCGGCAAAGCATAATGCGTTATATTAAACCCAATTATGAAAGTCGTAATTGTTGTACCGATATTTGCTCCCATAACAATTCCAATAGCCTGCCTTAAAGTCAGTAGCCCTGCTCCAACCAGCCCTATTGTAATAACTGTTGTTCCTGAACTCGATTGTATCAAAGCTGTCACTAAAATTCCAACTAGAACTCCTAAAAATGGTGATGTGGTATATTTATCCAAAATATATCTAAGTCTATCTCCAGCTGCCATTTGAAGACCATCCCCCATATATTTTATACAAAATAGGAATAGTCCCAGTCCACCTAGGAATCCAAACGCCATCTGCTGATAGTTGATTGCACTAACTGCTACTCCGTTCATCAAATCAATCCTCTCTTTTAGTTTTTAATTTATTTAGATTTCTTCCTCAAATATACTTATATCATATTTTTCCTAAATTTGCTATCGTTTTTTATATATTTATATAATTTTTTTCATTTCATTTGTTACAATAATAAAAAATCAAAAATTTCAAATAAATAATAAAAATCTTGTAAAATCATTTGACTTAGCCTATTTTTTTTTGCTATAATAAATTTAATAAGATAATAAAGATTATAAATTTTAGGAGGAATTTAAAAATGAAAATCGTAGTTTTCGATGCAAAACCTTATGACATTGAATTTTTTGACAAATGGAATGAAAAATTTGGGGCGGATATTACATATTTTGAAGAAAAATTAAGTTTAAAAAATGTAATGCTTACGAAATATCAAGATGTTGTCTGTACTTTCGTAAATGATGACTTAAATGCAAAAGTATTAAATATACTTGCAAAAAATGGTGTAAGGGTTATTGCCGCAAGATGTGCTGGTTATAACAATATCGATTTAAAGGCTGCACGTGAAAACAGAATTACTGTTTTAAGAGTACCTGCCTACTCACCATTTGCCGTTGCTGAACATTCACTAGCTCTTCTTATGGCAGTAAACAGAAAAACTCACAAAGCCTACAACAGAACAAGGGAAGGAAACTTTAGTTTAGCAGGACTAACTGGAATGGATTTAAACGGAAAAACTGCCGGAATTATAGGAACTGGTAGAATCGCAAGAATTTTTATAAAAATTTTAAACGGATTAGGAATGAAAGTTATTGGTTATGATAAATTTCCTAATGAACAAGCTGCAAAAGAAGAAAATTTTACTTATGTAACATTAGATGAAATATTTGAAAATTCTGACGTGATTTCATTACATTGCCCGTTATTCCCTGAAACAAGACACATAATTAACAAAGAAACTATTGCTAAAATGAAAGATGGTGTTATTATCATCAATGCTGCCAGAGGTGGATTAATTGATACCGAAGCTCTCGTTGAAGGATTAAAAGACAAAAAAATCGGTGGAGCAGGACTTGATGTTTATGAAAATGAAAGCAGCTATTTCTTTGAAGATGAATCAGCAAGCGTGCTGGAAGATGATTTACTAGCTAGATTATTATCATTCAACAACGTCGTTTTGACTTCTCACCAGGCATTCTTAACAAAAGAAGCATTAGATAACATTGCCGAAGCTACATTTAACAACATTTTATCTTATGTAAAAGAAGAAACTTTACAAAATGAAGTTTGGTACGATGAAGAAAATGATAAAATCGTTGAAGGTGTCAGAGTTCAAAAATAATTATTGTCTAAAATTTTAATAAAAGTTTTTCTTTTAAAAACTTACAAAGGGGCTGTTTTAAAAGGCAGCTTCTTTTAATATTTTTAAAACAATGCTTAAAGTTTAAATTTAAAAGATTTTTGTATTCTAAACTTATTTAGTTAATAGTTATTTTCTTTTTTCCTAAAAAAATTTTTACTTTAGAATCAAAAAAGCTAGCAAAATAATATAAAGAAAGGTTTAAAAATATGGATTTATTTGAAATAAAAAAACAGAATGAAATAAATAAAATTAACATTGAAGAAATCAGGAGGCATCTTTGACATTGAAAATTTAAAAAATGAAATTGATGGCTTGGAAAAAAAGACGTTTGAGGCAGATTTCTGGAATAGCGAGAACAGTCAGGAAATATTAAAGACTATTAGCGCAAAGAAAAAACTTCTTGAAGAATACCATAATTTAAATGACCTTTTTGAAGATGTTTGCACTATTATTGAGTTTATTGAGATGGGGGACAATTCGTTTGAAAATGAACTTGAACAGAAAGCACAGGATTTGAAGAACGAAATTGATAATTTTAAGACAAAATTACTTCTGGATGAGGAATATGACATGAATAATGCAATTCTTACGATAAATTCAGGGGCTGGTGGAACTGAGGCATGTGACTGGGCTGAAATGCTTTACAGAATGTACGACAGGTGGGCAAATCGACATGATTTCAAAGTTGAAATCCTTGACAGCCTCGCTGGAGAAGAAGCTGGAATAAAAAGTGTAACATTAAATATAAAAGGAAATTATGCTTATGGATATTTAAAAGGTGAAAAAGGCGTTCACAGACTTGTCAGAATTTCTCCATTTGACTCTAATGCCAGACGGCATACTTCATTTGCCGCAGTTAATGTTACTCCAGAAATAGAAGATGATGTTGAAATTGATATTCGTACAGAAGACTTGAAAATTGATACTTACAGGGCAAGCGGTGCAGGAGGGCAGCACGTAAACACAACAGACTCAGCCGTTAGAATCACTCATATTCCTACAAACACAGTAGTTACATGCCAAAATGAACGTTCACAGCTAAAAAACCGTGAAACTGCAATGAAAATATTAAAATCTAAATTATTCGAGCTGGAACTAGAAAAGCGTGAGAAGGAAATGGCAGAATTAAAGGGAGCAGAATCAAAAATCGAATGGGGAAGCCAAATCCGTTCGTATGTCTTCCAGCCTTATAAAATGGTAAAAGATCACAGAACAAAGGCAGAAGAGGGAAACGTTGAAAAGGTTATGGATGGAGACATTGACTTGTTTATAAATGAATATTTAAAATACGCTAAATCCTAATAACATGTTTAAAATTTAAAATAATTTTACTTATAATAACTAAAAAACTGAAAGGATTAGAATATGAAAAAAACTAGATGTCCATGGGCAAAATCTGAAAATGACATTATCTATCATGATACAGAATGGGGAGTGCCTTCCCACGATGATAATTATCTTTTTGAAATGCTAATATTAGAGGGCTTTCAGGCTGGACTTAGCTGGAATCTTATTTTAAATAAAAGAGAAAATTTTAGAAAAGCTTTTGATAATTTTGATTATAAAAAAATTGCAAAATATGATGAAACTAAGCTGGCTGAACTAGCTCAAAATGAAGGAATTGTGAGAAATAAATTAAAAATAGCCGCTTCTGTTAAAAACGCTCTTGCATTTATGGAAGTACAAAAGGAATTTGGCTCATTTGACAAGTACATTTGGAATTTTACAGATAACAAGCAAATTATTAATAACTGGAAAGAAATATCAGAAGCTCCTGCTACTACAGAATTATCTGATAAAATCAGCAAAGATTTGAAAAAACGTGGCTTTAAATTTGTTGGATCTACAATCGTTTATTCTTTCTTACAGGCAATCGGAATAGTTGATGACCATTTAATTAGTTGTCCTTATAAAAAATCATCTAAATAATTAAAATATAATTTTTGCTTTTTTAATAACATAAATTGCAATATTAATTGCAACATTTTAACAATTTTTATCGTAAGTGCATCAGATGCCATGCCCTTACAACCCCGCTTCTCGAATTTCAATTTTCCAGCAAAAGACAAAACTCGCTTTTAACAAAAATTATTTTAATTTTCATAAAGTTATTATAAATTCAAATAAAATGGAAAAGCTCAAACAAGTTGCCTTTTACTGGAAAATTAAAATCTCGGAAATTCTATAACAAGTGCCTTTGAAGATTAATAAACTAACGGAGTTTTTATTTGTTCAACTATGAATGTTTGATAACTGAAAGGAAAAATTTTGAAGTTGAATAAATAAAAGTTGAATTATAACCATAAATATTATATAGTAATCTTGCTATAATTTTAATTATCAAGATAAACTATTTATCTCTTCAACAGCTTCCTCAAACTGTTCTTTTGAAATATTAAATGAATTAAGAGCCTTTAAAAGCTGTTTTGCATTGTAATAGCCAATTTTTAAAATATCTCCAAGCATTATTCTACGTTCTTTTGCATTACTTCCAGAAACAAATCCATTATCTATCAAGTCACTAACATCAAACCTATTTTCAATATTTTGACTATATGTAATAACATTTTTCAAAGCCTCTAAAATTACTTTGTCATTGGCATTTTCAACTCCTATATTATCATTTTTAGTTGCATCTTTCTGACTTACAAAAGCATGCTTTATGTTCGGAATATATCTTTTTAATGTATCACGAATTTTTTTTCCTGCAAAATCAGGATCTGTAAATAAAATTAAATCATTAGTTTTTGACAATTCAATCATTTTATTTATCGTTTTTTTAGATAATGCGGAGAAGCCGTTTAAGGCGATAATATGGGCATCTACAACTCGTTTTATGGCTGTTATGTCATCTCGCCCTTCAACCACTATAATTTCATTTATTTTTAGTTTTTCTTTTTGTTTATTTGGCTCTTTTTTCATTTAATATTCCTTTTATTTTTAGTTTTTATTTAATGTTATAATCTTCCATAACTTTTAGCAATAATTCCCAAGTTTTACCAACTGACTCTATTTCCATTCTCTCTTCAGGAGTGTGAGCACCGTAAATATTAGGCCCAATTGAAACAATATCAACGTTTTCCATATTGTTATCAAAAATTCCACATTCAAGTCCAGCGTGAATTGCCTTAATTTCAGGATCTTTTCCTGTTATTTTTTTAAATGAGTTTACAACTATTTCACGAATCTTTGAATCTTTTCGATATTCCCAAGATGGATATGGAGAATTTATTTTTACTGCCACTCCATATTTTTCAGAAAGTTCCTTTACATCATTTAGTAACTTTTCAAGAGATTTGTTCACCGAACTTCTTGGCAATGCCTGAATTTTTATTGTAATTTTCCCATCTTTATTTTCAGTTTTTATAACTCCAAGATTTATTGAAGTTTCTACAAGACCTTCTATATCTTTGCTCATTGAGATAACTCCATTTGGAAATTCGTGGAAAAATGAAATAACGGCATTTGTATTGGAAATTGATAATTTCCCTTGATTTTTCAATTCTTCTTTCTTAACTTCCTTCACTTCAATAACTGGATTTTTATCAATAATTTTAAAATCCTTTATTATATTTTCAAAAGCAAGCTTTGCTAATTTTTCAAAATCACTGACTTTTTCATTCTCAAGTTTCACAGCCAGCAACGCCACAGCCTCTCTCGGTATTGCATTAGTTTTTTCTCCGCCGTCAATATCCATTATTGCAAGAGTGTATTTTTTATTTAAGTGATTCAGAACTTCTGCCAAAATTTTATTTGAATTTCCTAATCCTAAATGAATTTCAGCACCTGAATGCCCACCTAGAAGCCCTTTCACATCAATACTTATAACAGTATCATCTTCTTCTAGTTTTTCAGCATCAAAGTTAAACTCATTAAGGATTCTAGCTCCACCTGCACTGCTCACATAAACTTGTCCATATTCTTCAGTATCTAAGTTTATAAGAGTCTTTCCAGAAAAAATTCCAAAGTCAAGGTTATTAACTCCGCTCATTCCGTCTTCTTCGTCAGTTGTGATAATAATTTCAAGTGCTGGATGTTTCAAGTCATTGCTATCAAGTATCGCAAGTGCATAAGCCACAGCAATTCCATTATCTGCCCCAAGTGTTGTTCCATTTGCCTTTAAGTATCCATCTTCCACAACAAGTTCAATTCCTTGTGTTTCAAAATCAAATTGTGTATTTTTATTTTTTTCCCAAACCATATCCATATGTCCTTGCAGGATAAGTGGTGAATATTCCTCATATCCAGCTGTTGCAGGCTTTCTTATTAATACATTCAATGCCTTGTCCTGAATAACTTCCAGATTTCTTTCCTTCGCAAATTCAACAATCCAGTCACTAATCTTTTTTTCTTTTCTTGAACCTCTTGGTATTTTTGAAATTTCACTAAAATAGTGAAAAACTTTTTCAGGATATAAATTTTCTATTTTCATTTTATTTTCCTTTCTTTTAGTTTAAATTAACAACAAGAGGATAATCCCCTTGTCTTAAAGATAACGATTTATTAAACATCTTTATTTATAAAATATTTTCCAGTAATTCTTCAAGCTCTGACATTTCTCTCTGTGTCAAGTCATAGCCACTTTTTAACTTTTTCAAAATTCTATTTTCAGAGCCAACTGAACTACGTTCCAAAATTTTTATAACTAATCTTTTATAAAATTCCACTAATTTTTCTCCCTTTAGTTATTTTCTTTAATTATTTTAAAGCTGTAATGCTGTTTCTAAGGCCACTTCTATCATTTCATTAAAAGTTGTCTGTCTTTCTTCAGCACTTGTAACTTCGTGAGTAATGAATGAATCACTTATTGTAAGTAAAGTTAACGCATTTACTCCTAATTTTGCTGCTGTTGTATAAAGTTGTGCTGTTTCCATTTCCACACATAATACACCAAATTCAGCCCATTTTTTCCAAGCGTTAGGATCATCGCCATAGAAAGTGTCACTTGTAAATACATTTCCAGCCTTTACATTCAATCCTTTTTTCTTAGCAATTTCATAAGCCTTGAAAACTAAATCTGAACTTGCTGTAGGTGCATAATCCGCTCCATTAAATCTCAATTTGTTAATAGCAGAATCAGTCGAAGCTGACATTGCGATAACAACATCCCTAACTTTCACATCTTCTTGATAAGAACCAGCTGTACCAATTCTAATCAAGTTCTTTACTCCAAATTCAGTTATCAGTTCATGTGAATAAATCCCAATTGAAGGCACTCCCATTCCAGTTCCTTGAACAGATATTTTTTTCCCTTTATAAGTCCCAGTAAATCCTAGCATTCCTCTAACATTATTATACTGAACAACGTCTTCCAAAAATGTTTCTGCAATATATTTTGCTCTAAGCGGATCTCCTGGCAATAGTATAGTTTCTGCTATATCTCCTCTATTTGCTCCAATATGCGGTGTTCCCATTTTCATTACCTCCTAAATTTTTTATAATTATTTTTATTTCTTCTAAAAAGTTTTTACTTATTATATTTTACTTCAATTTGTTAAATTGTTCAAGGAGTTTCTTAAATTTTTTAATATTTTATCATCAGAAAAAATCAAATAAAGCAATATTATTAAATGTTTTTTGTTGCAATATAAAATTAGATTCATATTAAATATATTGAATATTCTTTTAAATTAAGATATACTAATAACGAAAACTTAACAAAGGAAAGGATAGAATTATGATAAAACTAATTGCAATTGATATGGACGGAACTTTGCTTAATGAGAAAAAGCATATTGATAAAGCACAAAAGGAGGCAATTCATGAAGCAATAGAAGCAGGGATAAAAATTGTGCTTTGCACTGGAAGACCCTTATACGGTATTTTGCCATTTTATAAAGAGCTTGGACTTCATGAACTTGATTTAGAAGGATATGTAATCTTAAATAATGGATGTTCAATTCACAGGACAAAAGACTGGGAATTAATTGACTGGGCAGAAATTATGCCTGACGATATTGATTATTTATACAAATTCTCTAAAGAATACAATATAAATTTTACGCTGGTTGACGATACGCATTATTTTAATATAGGCAGAAAGCCTACAAATGAACTTATTATGGATGCAAAATTTGTCTTTTCAGATATTACAGAAATAAGCCTTGAAGAAGCAAAAAGTGGAAAATATAAAATAATCAAAGCAATGTTTCTTGGAAATCCTAAAGAAATGGAAAATTTTCAAAAAAAATATGAAAATATATTAAAAGATAAATATAGTGGAGTTCTAAGCCAGTCACACGTGTACGAAGTATTACCCAAAAATAACAATAAAGGAACAGGTCTAAAAAAACTTGCAGAAAAACTAGGGATAAAACAGGAAGAAGTTATGGCAATTGGAGATGGAAATAATGATGTTGAAATGTTTGAATATGTCAATTACAGCGTTGCAATGGAAAATGCCTCAGATCTTGCTGCAAAAGCTGCAAAATACAGAACTGACAGTAATACAAATGACGGAGTAGCAAAAGCAATTAGAAAATATGCACTAAATAAATAATTAAATATTTCTTTTTGATTGTAGCCGTTGCTATTTCATTTTTTTTATAGTACAATATGTGTAGATATACTTAAAACTTTTATGTTTATTAATTTTCACATCTTATTTTAAGTATAATTTACGATTCCTTCAAAAAATATTTAATAGAAAGGTCCGAATTTTATGAAAATAAAAGAAATAGGAAAAAAAATCAAAATTGGAATAGATAAAATTGGCTTTGCTATGCCAAAATACTTTTTAGATATACGGGATTTAGCTCTCGGAAGAAATGAGAATGAAAATAAGTTTGTGAAGGGACTTATGCAAAGCGAGATGAGCATTGCACCTGTAACGGAGGATATTGTGTCACTTGGGGCAAGTGCGGCTGAACAAATTTTAGACGAAGAAGATAAAAAAAATATTGAAATGGTTATTGTTGGAACAGAATCTGGAATCGATCAAAGCAAGGCTTCTGCTGTTTTTATTCATCATCTGCTGGGTATTCAGCCATTTGCAAGATGTATCGAAATTAAGGAAGCCTGCTATGGGGCAACTGCCGCTTTAAGTTTTGCTAAAAACTATATTGAAAAAAACGAAAATGCCGCAGTTCTCGTAATTGCTTCAGATATTGCAAAATACGGAATTGACACTCCTGGAGAATCTACACAAGGGGCAGGAAGTATCGCAATGCTAATAAAAAAAGACCCAAAAATTGCTGTCATAAATGATGAAAATGTATGTCAAACACGTGATATTATGGATTTCTGGCGTCCTAACTACTCAAATTTTCCAATAGTAGACGGACATTTTTCAACAAAGCAGTATCTTGACTGCCTTGTAACAACATTTGATGAATACAAAAAAAGATATAATCGAGATTTATGTGATTTTGATGCTTTCTGTTTTCATTTACCATTTCCAAAACTAGGAATGAAAGCGATTAATTCACTTTTAGAAAAAAATGTGGAAAAAGAAACAAAAAATAAATTTTTGGAAAAATTTCATACTTCAATAATTTATGGAAAACGAGTTGGAAATATCTACACAGGCTCTCTTTATCTAAGTTTGCTTTCATTACTTGAAAACTATGATAGCTTGAAAGCTGGCGACAAGATTGGAATGTATAGTTATGGAAGCGGTGCTGTTTGTGAATTTTTTAATCTAACCCTTGCAGAAGGCTTTAAAAATCATCTAAGGCATGATAGATTAAATGATTTTGACAATAGAAAGCAATTGTCAATAAATGAATATGAAAAATTATTTTTTGAAAAAATAATTTTAGATAATGAAGGAAATTGTGATTTTTCAAACAGAAAACTTATTCAGGAAAGTGATAATGCGTTTGTGCTGGAAAAGGTTGAAAACCATAAAAGGATTTACAAAAAAATAAAATAAATTTCTGAAAGGAGCTAATTAATATGAATTTAGAAGAACAGCGGCAGTTTATTTTATCTGGAAAAGTTTACAATGATTTAACTCCAGAGCTTATAAAAGCTAGAGAAAATACTGTTTTTTTAACAAATAAATATAACGAAAGTTTTGGAAAACCGTCATCAGAAAGAGAATCAATCCTAAAAAATCTTTTAAAATCAATCGGTAAAAATGTGCATTTTGAACCAACATTCCGATGTGAATTTGGATTTAATATTTCAATAGGAAATAATTTTTATGCAAATTTTGACTGTGTAATGCTTGACGGTGGTGGAATTGAAATTGGAAATAATGTTCTTTTTGGTCCAAGAGTAGGAATTTATACTTCCAATCACAGCATTGATGCAGAAGAAAGAATAAATGGGGGATGTTATGCCAAGCCTGTAAAAATTGGGAATAATGTCTGGATTGGTGCGGGAGTCCACATTAATCAAGGAGTTACAATTGGAAACAACACTATTATTGGCTCTGGAAGTGTTGTTACAAAAGATATTCCAGATAATGTAATTGCTGCAGGAGTGCCGTGCAAAGTTATCAGAAAAATAACAGAAAAAGATAAAACTGGCTATAAACCTTAAAATTTAAACTATATTTTCACTCAAGCATTAGAATTTGACAATTTTTTAAGTGCTTGAGTTTTATTATAAACTCAAAACGGAAGGAATTGATTTTAAATATGAAAAAGGAAAATCAAAAAAAATTAAACTGGCTTGGATTTCAAAAAAAAGAACGGACTGAAAGAATACAGATGTTAAAAGATAATGGCTTTTTAACTGAAGAATTTGAACAACTTCTGAAAAAAAACGAGAACTTGCCACTAGAAACTGCAAATCAAATGGCTGAAAATGGAATTGGAACATTTGCCTTGCCATTCAGCATTGCTCCAAACTTTGTTATTGACGGAAAAGATTATGCTGTGCCAATGGTTACGGAAGAACCGTCTGTTGTGGCAGGGTGCAGTTATGCAGCTAAAATTATTGCAAAATCTGGTGGTTTTACGACAAAAATTTTAGACAGGAAAATGATTGGGCAAGTTGCATTGTATAATATTTTGGACTTTGATAATGCTATTTCAATGATTTTGGAAAATAAAAATGAGATTTTAAAAATTGCAAATGATGCTCATCCTTCGATTGTAGCCCGTGGTGGTGGTGCGATTAATATTGAAGTGAAGAATATTGATGAATTTCTGATTGTTTATCTGATTGCCGATGTGAAGGAGGCTATGGGAGCAAATATTTTGAATACAATGCTTGAAGCAATAAAAATACCGCTTGAAAATATTACAAACGGAAAAAGCCTAATGGCAATTTTATCAAATTATGCAACTGAATCTCTTGTAAAAGCAGAATGTGAAGTAAATGTAAAGCTTCTTAGCAGCTCAATGGAAACATCTATTGAAACTGCAAAAAAAATAGAACTTGCAAGCAAATTTGCAAAACTTGATATTTATCGTGCCACAACTCATAATAAAGGAATTTTTAACGGAATTGACGCTGTGGTAATCGCCACTGGAAATGACTGGCGTGCAATTGAAGCTGGTGGAAATGCCTTTGCTGTGAAAAATGGCAAATATGAAGGACTTACAACTTGGACTTTTGATGAAAGCACAAATAAATTAAAGGGCGAACTTACCCTTCCAATGCCAATTGCAAGTGTAGGTGGCTCAATAGGACTAAATCCAAGCGTAAAAGCTGCATTTAATATTTTAGGAAATCCTGATGCAAGGACACTGGCAAGTATTATTACATCAGTAGGACTCGCTCAGAATTTTGCCGCAATAAAAGCACTTGTTACAACTGGAATACAGCACGGACACATGAAGTTACAGGCTCGTTCGTTAGCACTTTTTGCTGGTGCAAAAGGTAAAGAAATTGATATTGTCGTAGAAAGTCTTTTGGAAAGTGGAAAAAGTATTAATTTGGAAAATGTGAAGGCAATTTTGGAAGAAATAAAAATCAAAAAATAATATAGTAGAAAAAAAGAGGTAGTTTATAATGACTACCCCTTATTTTATTACATTTTATTAAATTTACATCATTCCTGGCATTCCCATTCCACCTGGCATTCCACCAGCTGGCGATTCTTCTTTTTCATTACCAACTGCAACTTCAGTTGTTAATAATACTGATGATACTGATACTGCATTTTGAATTGCAGAACGAGTTACTTTGGCAGGATCAATGATTCCAGCTTTTACCATATCTACATATTCTTCTTTTGCAGCGTCAAATCCTATTCCATTTTCAGAATTTTTTACTTTTTCAATTACGACACCTGCATCAATTCCAGCATTGATAACAATTTGTCTAAGTGGTGCAGATAATGCTTTTTTCACAATTTCCACTCCAAGCCCTTCTTCACCTTCTAATTTAAAGTCTTCGATTGCTTTTGCGATTTGAATCAAGATTGTTCCTCCTCCAGGCACAATTCCCTCTTCCACAGCTGCTTTTGTTGCATTTAAAGCATCTTCAATTCTCAATTTTCTTTCTTTCATTTCAGTTTCAGTTGCAGCTCCAACTTTTATTACAGCTACTCCACCTGATAATTTAGCAAGTCTTTCCTGTAATTTTTCTCTGTCATAATCAGAAGTTGTTTCAGCAATTGAATTTTTTATTTGTCCAATTCTTGCTTGTATTGCATCTTTTTCTCCAAGACCGTCTACGATAACTGTGTTATCTTTAGTAATTCTAACTTTTTTAGCTTGTCCCAAGAAATTCAAGTCAGCAGTTTCAAGTTTAATTCCTTTTTCTTCAGAAATAACTTCTCCACCTGTTAGAATTGCAATATCCTGCAACATAGCCTTTCTTCTGTCTCCAAACGCTGGAGCTTTTACAGCGGCAATATTTAATGTTCCACGAAGTTTATTTACAACAAGAGTTGCAAGTGCTTCTCCTTCCACATCTTCAGCGATTATAAGCATTGGTCGTCCTAATTCCACTGTTTTTTCCAAGATTGGCAATAACTCTTTCATGTTTGCAATTTTTTTATCTGTGATTAAAACAAATGGATTATCCATTTCCACAACCATTCTTTCAGAATCTGAAACCATATAAGGTGACAAATATCCGTTGTCAAACTGCATTCCTTCCACAACTTCCAGAGTTGTATCCAAAGAACGCGCTTCCTCAACTGTAATAACTCCAGATTCTCCAACTTTTTCCATAGCTTGAGCAATTAATTGTCCTATTTCTACATCTCCTGCCGAAATTGCTCCAACTTGTGCTATTTCTTCGTTTGATTCCACCTTTTTAGCTCTTTTTGTAAGTTCTTCAATAACTTTTTTAGAAGCAAGCTCCATTCCACGTCTTATAAATACAGGATTTGCTCCAGAAGCTACCATTTTCAATCCTTCTTTGATTAAAGCCTGTGCCAGTACAGTTGCAGTAGTTGTACCGTCTCCAGCCACATCATTTGATTTTGTAGCCACTTCTTTTACAATTTGTGCTCCAAGATTTTCGATTGGATCCTTAAGTTCGATTTCTTTTGCTATTGTAACACCATCATTTGTAATCATTGGTGCTCCAAATCCTCTATCTAATACTACATTTCTTCCTTTCGGTCCAAGTGTAATTTTTACAGCGTCAGCTAGTGTATCTACTCCCACTTCAAGCGCTTTTCTCGCATCTTCATTAAATTTTATTATTTTTCCCATTTTTTATCATCTCCTTCTAAAATTTGTAAATTTTTTATTGCAAAATTCTTTCGTAATTTAATAATATAATTTTTTATTTTAACAAGAAATAAAAATTACTTGTTTCACAATGTCTGTATCATTTTTTTATACATTTAATTTCCATACAAATTTATTTTTTTAAATTTTTATTATTCAACGATTGCCAAAACATTGTCTTTTTCTAAAATTAAGTAGCTTTCTTCCCCATCCTTAACTTCTGTTCCAGAATATTTTTCAAAAATTACTTTATCTCCAACTTTAACTTCCTCAATTTTTGAACCAACGGCTAAAACTTCTCCTATTATCGGCTTTTCCTTTGAAGCTGTCCCTGGCAATACAATTCCACTTTTTGTAACTTCTTCCTGTTCTGTCTGTTTTATTAAAACTCTTTCTCCCAATGGTTTAATTATCATTTTTCCCTCCTAAAAATATCTTAATCTTTAATTCAATTTTATTTTTAGCACTCTTTAACTTTAAGTGCTAACAATATAATAATACATTTTTGAAAATTTTTCAAGTCTTTTTTGAAAATTTTTAAAATTATTTTTCAATATCAACACTTAAATCTCATAAATACTGAATTTTTTTTAATCTATTAAACCTAAAATTTTAGAAAATTATCCAAAAATTTAAGTTTATTTTTAAAATACTTTGCAATGGAGAAAATAAATTTCAAAAATAAGTACAAAAAGGCAAAAAGTGTGGTATAATAATATGTACAAAAAATTTTTTAAAAATAATGAGTATAAATATAAAATGAAAGAAGGTAAATAAAAAAGTAATGCAAAGATTTGAAGATTTTGGATTAAGTACAGAGATGCTTAACGCTTTAAGTAAAAAAGGATTTGAGGAGCCAAGTGAAATACAAAAATTGGTAATTCCTGAATTATTAAAGGAAAGAACGCACTTAATAGGACAAGCTCAGACAGGAACAGGAAAAACAGCCGCATTTGGTATTCCAATTTTAGAAACAATTGAAGCTGATAAAACAGTTAGAGCCTTAATTTTAGCACCAACAAGAGAACTTGCCAATCAAGTTGCCGATGAAATTTATTCATTGAAAGGAACAAAGGATTTAAAAGTGCTTGCTGTCTATGGTGGTGCATCTATCGAAAATCAGATAAAAAAATTAAAATCTGGAATAGATATTGTTGTTGGAACACCTGGACGTGTTATGGACTTAATGAGAAAAAAAGTACTAAAAGTTGATAATTTAGATTATTTTGTACTGGATGAAGCCGATGAAATGCTAAATATGGGATTTTTAGAAGACATTGAAGCTATTCTGGAAAAAACTAACGATGAGAAAAAAATGTTATTCTTTTCAGCAACTATTCCTAAAGCAATTATGGCTATTGCCAAAAGATTTATGCCAGAACACAAATTATTAAAAGTTGAGAAAAAAGAACTTACTACTAATTTGACTGAACAAATTTACTATGAGGTAAAACAGGAAGATAAATTTGAAGCTTTATGTAGAGTTCTTGATTATGAACAAGATTTTTATGGAATTGTATTTTGCCGTACAAAATCTGAAGTAGATGATGTTACAAACAAATTAAAAGCTAGAAATTACGATGCTGAATGTATTCACGGAGATATTACTCAAGCACTTAGACAAAAAGCACTTGATTTATTCAAGAAAAAAATATTAACAATACTAGTTGCAACAGATGTTGCTGCACGTGGAATTGACGTAAGTAATCTGACACATGTTATTAACTATTCTATCCCGCAAGAAGCTGAATCTTATGTTCATAGAATAGGTAGAACAGGTCGTGCCGGTCAAAAAGGTATCGCAATAACATTTGTAACTCCAAGAGAAGCTAGTAAGCTTGCTCAAATTAAACGTATCACAAAAACAGACATTAAGAGAGAAAATATTCCAAACGTAGAAGAAATTTTAGAAGCAAAAAAAGAAGCATTAATTGCTTATGTAGATGAAATCATTAAAGAAAGCGATTTTGATGCGTACTCAGAACTAGCTGAAAAATTAATAGATGGAAGAGATCCAAAACAAGTTCTTGCTTCTGTATTAAGACATGTTTACGAAGACGAATTCTTGCCTGATAATTATAATGAAATCGAAGATGTAAAAGTCAAAATTAATGATAAGACAAGACTGTTTATTGCACTTGGAAGTAAAGATGGCTACAATGTAGGAAGATTGCTTGACTTATTAAATAAAAAAGCAAAAACACCAGGAAGAAAAGTAAAAGATGTAAAAATTATGGATAAATATTCTTTTATTACAGTTCCATTACAAGAAGCAGAATACATAATGCGTGCTTTAAATTCCAAAAAAGACGCCAAACCACTTGTTGAAGAAGCTACAGGGGGAAGAAACGGTGGAGAAAAGTCTAGCAAAAAATCAGATAAAAGAAGAGATAGAAAAGGAAGAAAAAAATCTTCCGATAAAAAGTCATCAAAAGGAAAGAAAGATAGCAAAAAAGATAAAAAAACTAAAAAACCAAAAAAATAGTATCAAAAAAAACTCAGAAGATAAATTTATTTTTCTGAGTTTTTTATTTTTTGTTATTTCTAACTTTTATTATTTGGATTATTTCTATATTCCTTTAACAATTCATCATTTTCCATAATAAATGGTCTAGCGACTGGCTGTCCCCAAGCAGTGTCATATTTATTCATAAGATAATCATTCAATTCTGTCCTATTATTAAATTTCAATACTTGGTAAGGTTGCTGAAATGCTAATTTTTCAATAAACATTAATTTTCCATCCTTTTCAGGAACCAAAATTCCAACATGCCCAATAAATAAAATATTTTCTTGCGGCTCATCATTAAAATGGAAAAACACAGAAATCATTGATATTTTACTATTTTTATCAAATGTAACTCCTCGCTCTTTCCAAACATTTTTTACATTTTCAACGTGAACTTTCACATCTTTAGTTGCTTTCGTAGGAATTTCTGAAAATAAATTCACAAATTTGTCTTTTTCATTTTTAGAAAATAACTCAAATGGCATATGTTTTAGCGACTCTACATCCATAAAAAGCATTTCTCCAGTTTTTACAACAGGTTTTTCTACTTTTACATAATCTTTCATAAAAGTAAATGCAGTTATTCGGCAATTAAATCCTGGAAAGTTTTTATTTTTTTTATCCCAAATTTTCTGTATAGCAACTTCATCATAGGTCGGATTTATAATGTTAAAATTAACAAATCCTGATTTTATAAGCCCTTCATTTTGCGTTGCTTCATTATAATAATTCACGCTTTTGAAGAAGAGATTTATACTATTTGAATCAATTCCAGCATTTTCTAAACTTTCCTTAACTTTTTGCTGAGTCTCTTTATCTGCTAAATTTGAATAATTTATACTTTTTAAATACTCTTTTGTCAAATTTTCTGCAACTTTTTCGTTTTTAGATATATTCTGACTTTTCAAATTATTAATCTTACTATCATTTTTATTAGAACATCCTACAGTGAGTATAGTCATTAATGTTAAGATTAATAGTAATCTTTTATTTTTCATTTTATCACCATTCTATTAGTTTTTTTATATTATTCTATGATTTACTGTTTACATTAAAACTTTTACTATTTGTAAAATAGTTTGCTTTATCTTGTGAAATTGATATTTTTAAACTTTCAAGATTTTCCTGTGCAGATTCTTTATTAGAATTTTTATCTTCAGCAAGTTCCAAATAAAGATATTTCCCATTTTTTGCTTCTACATTGTCATCTATCTTGTCACTTGTGTATATTTTTGAAACTTCTCTATTTATCTTAGTTTCAGTTGTATTAACTATTGGCTCATCCTCTTCATCTCCAATATTATTTTTGGAAATACTCTTTTGAGTAACAGTAACTGCATTTTTTGATAATTTTTCACTTTTTATTGTTTTATCAAATTCAATAATTACAGCCTTTACCTTTTTTCCAGAACCTTTTTTCTCTGTTACTGCTGTTACATTTTTTATATTATCTAAACTCAAATTTTCCTTATCTGCAATTTTTATATCAATATGATTATCATTACTTTCAGTCAAAATCACAAGTCCAACTAAGCTAATCAAAGCTCCAAGCACTATATTTCCTATATTTTTCATAGTGAGTCCTCCTTTAATTCAAATTTCTCTAATTGCATATTTATACTCTTTAATATTATACACTATATTTTTGTTAATTTTTTGTTTTTTTCCTTAAAAATTCTTGTAACTTGCTATTGTTTTTCTAAGGAAATTTTTTATAGTAAAACTTCTTAAAAATTAGAATGGAAATTACGAATATTCTATTCGATACCAAATTTTATTTAAATAATAAATTTATTGCAAACATTCTTATTATTGAAAATTAGTTTAAATAATCCAAAAATAATAAATACTGTTATCAAGTAAAATAATCTAATATTAAATCGTTAACTAACTTATAATAAAAAGTAAAAGGAACCATCTCCATAAAGTAGAAATAATTCCTTTAATCAGTATTGTTTTTTACAGTCAATCCACTTGAATTAGAGTAAAAATCTATAATTTATTTTGATTTCTTTTGAAAATCATCAACTTTCTTCATAAGGCTATCCCACAGTTTATTTCCTTCTTGAACAGCCTGCTGTCCAATTTCACTATTTTTTACGTCATTTATACCTTTTTCAATATTTTTTAACATATCCAGCATTTTCTCAACATCAATTTGTTTTGAAGAATACAATTCCTTCCCTTTTTCAAGCAGTTTAGGACATTCTTTATCAAAAGTCGCATCTCCAGTTGGATTACATTTTGCTTTTTTAAATAAATCATTAGACTTTTTAACATTTTCTAAAGCTTTTTCCCCATTTTTAATTCCAGAATTTGTATCTTGCTTTTCCAAACTTTTTTTTAACATTTCTAATAAGCCTTCTGTATCTTTTTGGCTATCCGAAAACATCTTATCAATTCTAGCTTGTTCCCTTTTTACATTTTCCTGAACTTGTGCATCATTTGGATTTGAGATTATATTATTCTGAATAACTGGTGTTCCTTGGTTCTGCTGATTTTGGTCTTGCTGATTCTGATCTGTTGTAATTTGAGCCATTGTTCTTTCAGATTGCTGCTGAACTCGCATATTGTCAGAATTTTCATTTTCATATAAATAAAAGCTATAAAATCCTCCTCCAAGCAAGGCTATAAGCGACAAGTAGAATAATCCTTCAATAACTTTATCATTAGCTGTCTTTGTATCCTTTATTTTCCCGATTGCTTCATGTTTTCCAAGTCCTTGCTCATTCATATATTCTTTCATTAATTTTTTATTTTCAATCATTTTTTTTACAACTGGTATTCCTGTCGCAACAACAATAACCAATGCAAATATTACAAATAGCATCATACCCATTCCTCTTTTCTTTTAATTTTAATTTTTAATCAAAAAAGATACAAATCCACACACAACAAGGTTCTTTACTTGTATAACTTACCCTGTGACGTTCTCTCTTATTGATTAATACAGTATCTCCTCCTACTAATTGTAGTTTTTTATTATTAGTATTTCTTTGGTTTTTCATTATATTTCTTTTATAATCATTGTTTTCAAAATACTCAATTTCAGCTTTACCCTGAATTAAAATTACAAATTCATTTTTATCTGATTCCTGCCAATCTGTTATCTGTCCAGTTGAAATAATTTTTTCAATTTTAACATTTTCATTCTCAGTCAAAATCCTCACAACTTCCTCTTTTTCAGACAAATCTTTTAAATCAAAAATATTCATTTTTCCCATTTCTTTCTAAAAAACATCAAATAAAATTATTAATGCTTATTTCTATCCTTTTCAGAAATATCAATAAATTTATATTCCTTTTTTTCTTTTATTGGTGGAACTTTTCGTCTTTTTTCAAGTTCTTGAACACGTTTTACAATCTCATCCTGCTTTTCAATTAAATCATCTAGTTTATAATGCATATCTTCTATTATAATCTCATTTTTTAAATTAACTTTATAATCATTTTCAGACTTTTTCTCGTCAATTTTCTTTTTTTTATTTTGATTAAAAATTATAATTGAACAAAAAATTAATATAATAAAAGATAAAATAGCATTCATTATTACAAACGAATATGGATTAAATTGACCTTTTAAAAAAAAGAATACATCTGCTACAATCCATACTAAAACAAATATTACCACAAAAAGAATAAATCTATTACTTCCTGCAAAATTTGAAACTTTATATGAAAATTTTCTTTTTTCCTCTTCTTCTTCTTTTATAACTTTAGAAACTTTCTGTTCTAGCAGCATGTGGATAATTTCTTCTCTTTTTACCTCATCATCCACTTCCTTTAACATATCTTTTAGTGTTTCTTCTTTTCCATTTTTTATTTTTTTGGGATTTGATTCTATATTTTCACTTCTTATCTTACTCTTTTGTTCTTCAATATCACTTTTCAATTTTTTACTTCCCTCCTTCTACACTCTCCATCTGTATGATACCATTTTCAGAAAAAAAATACAAGTATATATATTTTTATTAAATTTAAAAGGATTGACCCTCATTTCTTATAAAAGTCAATCCGTTATCCGTAAGTAAAATCAAATTTCTAAAAACTTCCTTTTTATTTTTAAAATCATATCCATTTTTATAAATTGTATCGATTCTAAGTTTACCAATATTTAAAATATTCTTATGATTATTTTTTCAAATAACTTTCTGTTTCATTAAAGAATATATTTACCTTACCTTCCAAATTTTCCTTGTTAAGATTCAGCTCTGTTACATAAAGAATTGAAGTATATCCATTTTTTACTTTAGAATTTTTTCCTGTGATAAGATAAATATACATTTTTTCACTTGAATCATAATATTTGCTAATGTAATGTTTTTTAGTTTCAAAAGTGTCTTGAGATTCTACATTCTCATTTATAATTTCACTTTTAAACATATCATTAATATCTTTTGCACTTGAATTTTGATCATAAACATGTGTTACTGTTTCTACCGCTCCATCTTCAAATATTTTATAATATGACAACACCTCATCAGTATCAGCAATAATATTATAATTTTTTCTTTCTATGTCCTTTACATTTACAAAACTTGGTGCCGAGAATGATAATGCTGTTAATCCTAAAAATAACCCTAATAAAATCTTTTTCATGTAAATTCCTCCTAAAATTTTTTTGTATTTTTATTACTTTATATATTTTACAGTAAATATTATACCATATTTATATAAAAAGTCAATACTATAAGAAATAAAAGTGAAAAAATCCTCTATTTCAATTGATTGGGGTATTTTTTTATGTTATAATACTTTATAAACAAAATAATTAAAAAGAGGTGTAATTATGAATTATAAAAGTACAAGAGGCGGTGAGTTACAAAGCTCTACTTTTGCCACATTACATGGACTTGCAAATGGTGGGGGACTTTATATTCCTGAAAAATTGCCAAAAGTGAAATTGACTTATGATGAACTGAAAAATTTATCTTATCAAGAACTTTCAGAAAAAATTATAAAACTATTTTTTACCGAATTTTCAGATGAGGAAATAAAAAAAGCTGTTAATAGCGCCTATAATAGCACTACTTTCAATGATGAAAATATTGTTCCTATACATAAACTAAATGAAAAAGTGAGTTTCGGAGAACTGTTTCATGGAAGAACATTGGCATTTAAAGATTTAGCTCTTTCATTATTCCCGTATTTACTGCTTTTAAGCAAAGAAAAACAAAAAGAAGATAAAAAAATATTGATTTTGGCTGCAACTTCTGGAGATACTGGAAAGGCTGCACTTGAAGGATTCAAAGATGTTGACGGAATTAACATTGTCGTATTTTATCCTAAAAATGGAGTTAGTCCAATGCAGGAAGAACAAATGCGAAAACAACTTGGAAACAATGTAGAGATAGTCGCAATAAACGGAAATTTTGACGATGCTCAAAGTGCCATTAAAGTCATTTTTTCAAGTGAAGAATTTAAAAAATACGCAAATGACCATAATGTAATGTTTTCCAGTGCAAACTCTATCAACATCGGAAGATTATTCCCGCAAATCATATATTATGTGTCAACTTACATAAATTTGGTAAAGGCTGGAACAATTAAGCCTAATGAAGAATTTAATGTTGTAGTTCCAACTGGGAACTTTGGAAATATTTTAGCTGGATTTATTGCCAAAAAGCTTGGGATACCAATCAAAAAATTTATTTCGGCTTCAAATAAAAATAAAGTTTTAGCGGACTTCTTCCAAACTGGAATATACAACAAAAATAGAGATTTTTACGCAACAAACTCGCCATCAATGGATATTCTTCTTTCTTCAAATTTTGAAAGATACCTATATTACGCATTAAACGAAAACTCTGAAAGAGTAAATGAATTGATTACAAACTTGCTTTCAGGAGGAGAGTTGTCTGTAAATAAAGAGGAGTTGAAAAATATTCAAAATGAATTTTATGGAGAGTTTGCAAATGACGATGAAACTGTAAATGCAATTAAGAGTGTGTATGATAATTATCATTATTTAATGGATCCTCACACAGCAGTTGCTTATTCTGTTTATGAAAAATTAGATAATAGTAATTTAGACAAAAGCACTCACACTGTAATAATGTCAACAGCACACCCATTTAAATTCCCAACTCCAATTGCAAAAGCATTGGGAATTGATGAAACAAAAGATCCTTATACAATTTTAGATGAAATATCAGAAACTACTGGGGTAAAATTTCCAGAAAAATTAACAGAAGTCAGAAATTCAGAAATAAGATTTTCGAATGTAATTGATAAGGCTGATATTCAAGACTTTGTAAAAAAATATATAAAAGATTTAAAATAAAGAAATCAAAAGTAGATTTTTAAAAAATATTCAACATATATTCAAAACCTACTTAAAATTAAACTACTAAAAATTATATAAATTTAGGGTTCGAGTAAAATGGTCATAACTTTTTAGTTTAGTTTTAAAGCAGTTTTTATTATAAAAAGAGCCGCAATTAAGCGACTCTATTTTTTTATTTAAAAATAAATTTATAATTTTATGCTTTTTCAGCCATCATATCCTTAACTTTCATAAGCCTTGTGATACTTGATCTTTCATTTTCATCAAGTTTCATCTGAATATAACGGATTGTTTCTTCAAGCTGAGGAATTGTCATGTATTCCAATGCGTTTACACGCCGTCTTGTTTTTTCCACTTCATCTGCCATAAGCTGACATGACTTTTCGGTTTCTGCTAGTTCCAGCAAATCTTTCATTACTCGATTCAAGCCATCAACAGCATCATCTAAATCAGCAGATGTTTGAGCATATCCGTAAGGATAAGATACTTCTGCATTTTCCATATCTCTATTAAAAGTCATTGTTGGTACAATTACGCTCATTACATTTTTAGTTTTTATATCTGCTAAAAGTTTATCTTCCGAATATGCAATAGCATTTTCAAGCATTTCATCAGACATTACTCCTCTTGCAAGTAAAAAATCCTTAAATGAATTTTGTAATTTTCCTTCCACTTCTTCACGCAATTTTCTATTTTGTTTTATTAAAATAATGAATTGACGCATAAGTTCGTCTTGCTTGTCCTTTAACAGTTTATGTCCGCTTTTAGCAGTTTTTAGACGTATCTTTAAACGGCTCAGCTCCATTCTTGTAGGATTTACATTTAATCTTGCCATAGTCTATTCATCTCCTGCAGGCAAATATTTTTCCAAATATTCGTCTCTAATTCTTTTCAACTCTGTTCTTGGTAATATTTTTAGTAAATCCCATCCTAAATTTAAAGTATCTTCAATAGTTCTGTTGTTATCAAACCCTTGAGCTACATATTGTTCCTCAAATGCAGTTGTAAATTTAACAAATGCTTTATCAGTTTCAGACAATGCTGATTCCCCTAGGATTACAGCCAGCTCTTTCGCTTCCTTACCTGTTGCATAGGCTGCAAATAATTGGTTCATTGTATCTGCATGATCTTCTCTAGTTTTTCCTTTTCCAATCCCTTTATCCTTCAATCTTGAAAGTGATGGTAAAACATTTATTGGAGGCATTAAGTTCTGTTTGTATAAATCTCTTGACAAGATTATTTGCCCCTCTGTAATATATCCAGTCAAATCTGGAATCGGATGTGTCTTATCATCTTCTGGCATTGTCAAAATTGGTATTTGAGTAATTGAACCTTCACGCCCTTTAATTCTTCCTGCTCTTTCATAAATTGTAGATAAGTCAGTATACAAGTATCCAGGGTATCCTCTTCTTCCAGGAACTTCCTTTCTTGCCGCCGAAACTTCCCTTAACGCTTCACAATAGTTAGTCAAGTCAGTCAAGATTACAAGTACGTGCATTCCTTTTTCAAATGCCAAGTATTCTGCACAAGTAAGTGCCATTTTTGGTGTAGACAAACGTTCAATTGCAGGATCATCAGCCAAGTTCATAAACAATACTGCTCTGTCAATTGCTCCTGTTTTTACAAAATCTTCTGTAAATGTCTGAGCTTCTTCAAATGTAATCCCAATCGCTCCAAACACTACTGCAAATTTTGAATCCGTTCCCAAAACTTTTGCCTGCCTTGCAATTTGAAGTGCTAATTCTGCATGCGGAAGCCCTGAACCAGAGAAAATTGGTAATTTTTGCCCTCTAACAAGGGTATTTAATCCATCAATTGCAGAAACTCCTGTTTGAATAAATTCTGACGGATAATCACGTGCAACTGGATTTATAGCCGTTCCATTTATATCCAATGTTTTTTCAGGAATTATTTTTGGTCCATTATCTTTTGGCCGACCCAATCCGTCAAATACACGCCCTATCATATCTTCTGATACTCCAAGCGACAAAGGTCTACCCAAAAATCTTACTTTTGAATCCTTTAAATTAATTCCAGCTGAATTTTCAAATAGCTGTACTACTGCCTTATCGCCATTTACTTCAAGCACACGTCCACGACGAAGTTCACCATTTTGTGTTTCAATTTCAACAAGTTCCTCATATTTTATTCCTTCAACACCTTCAACAACCATAAGTGGCCCTACTATTTCCTTAATAGTTTTGTATTCCTTAAGCATTTGCTACACCTCCTTTATTTACAAGTTCGTCAATTTCTTTTTCCAATTCTTTTGCTATCTCATCAATTTTACCCAATTCTGCTTCAGGTAAATATTTTGCTCTTGCAATTCTTTCTCTTACAGGCATTGCGATAATTTCACTTAAATATGCTCCATTTTCAAGCCCTCTTAATCCTTCATCATAGAACTTCAATACTAAGTCAAGCATTTTATCCTGTTTTTCGAGCGAAGTATAAGTATCTGACTCCATAAACGCATTTTGCTGCAAGTAATCTTCTCTTATTGATTTTGCAATTTCAAGCTTAAGCTGATCTTTTTCTGACAAAGTGTCCTTACCAACTAGCCTAACAATTTCCTGTAGGCTATTTTCTTCTTGTAGTAATGAAATTGCACGTGCTCTATTTTTAGAAAATTTAGGCCCTACATTCTGATCCATCCAGTTATCAACTTTTCCTTGATACAATGAATATGAATTTAACCAGTTAATTGCTGGGAAATGACGTCTATACGCCAGATTGGCATCTAATCCCCAGAATACTTTAACAATACGAAGTGTAGCCTGAGATACTGGCTCTGAAATATCTCCACCTGGAGGAGAAACCGCTCCAATAACTGTCAATGCCCCTTCTCTTCCATCTTGTCCAAGACAAATTACTTTTCCTGCTCTTTCATAAAATTCAGCAGCTCTTGAACCTAGATAAGCTGGGTATCCTTCATCTCCCGGCATTTCTTCGAGCCGTCCGGACATTTCTCTAAGTGCTTCTGCCCATCTTGAAGTGGAATCCGCCATTATTGCAACAGAGTATCCCATATCCCTAAAATATTCTGCAATTGTAATTCCAGTATAAATACTAGCTTCTCTGGCTGCAACCGGCATATTTGAAGTATTTGCTATAAGTACAGTTCTTTTCATTAGTGATTGTCCTGTTTTTGGATCTATAATTTCTGGAAATTCCATAAGAACATCGGTCATCTCATTTCCACGCTCTCCACATCCCACATAAACTATAATTTCAGCATCTGCCCATTTAGCCATTTGGTGCTGTACAACTGTTTTTCCAGATCCAAAAGGTCCTGGTACACATGCAGTCCCACCTTTAGTTACAGGAAAGAATGTGTCAATTACTCTTTGTCCTGTAATTAACGGAGCCTCTGGGTTTAATTTCTGCTTGTATTTTCTTCCACGTCTTACGGGCCATTTTTGCATCATTTGAACTTCTACTTCACCTTTTTCAGTTTCAATTACTGCAATTGTATCAACTACTGTGTAGCTTCCACTTTTAATAGTTTTCAAAGTTCCTTTAATTCCTGCTGGAACCATAATTTTATGGCTTACAACAGAAGTTTCTTGAACAGTTCCAAGAATATCTCCAGTTTCAACTTCTGCTCCAGTAGATAAAACAGGCTCAAATTCCCATTTTTTATCTCTATTTAAAGGATTTACTTCTATCCCTTTTTCCAAAAAGTCTCCTGCTATTTCCTGATATTCCTTTAGCGGACGCTGAATTCCATCAAACATCGCTTCAATAAGTCCAGGCCCCAATTCAACACTCAAAGGCTCTCCAGTTGTGAAAACCTCTTCTCCTGGTCCAATTCCTGATGTTTCTTCATATACTTGAATAGAAGCCTGATCGCCTCTCATTTCAATAATTTCACCTATCAATTTTTTCTCCGAAACTCTTACCACATCATATACATTGGCATTTTCCATACCTTCTGCAACAACAAGAGGTCCAGAAACTTTTATTATTCTTCCTGTTTTCAATGAATTTCTCCTTTCGTCTAAAATATATTAGATCCTATCGCTTTTTCAACATACTCATCTATCTTTTTAAGCCCAATTCCTAAACTTCCCTGATTATTCGGAATCAAAATAACAGCTGGAAGTACTTCACGGTTGTATCTTTCAATGGTATTTTCAATTAATGCGGCAATTTGTTCAGTCACAAAGATAATACCATAGTCATTACTTGCCATCTCATCAATCGTACTTCTTGCCTCTTCCTTTGTAACAACAGGATATACATCAATTCCTAGTGCCTTAAACGATAAAATAGAATCCTTATCTCCAACTACACCTATTTTATGCATAAGTTTCACGCAACCTTTCCCTTATTTTGTCTGAACTTATGTTGTTTATCTTGCTTACCATTATCATTCTAACTGCATTGATTTCACGCTCTTTTGCAACTAGATATGTGAATAATGGCTCTGGTCCAAATACAACATATTTTGATTCTTTATTTAATTCCATCAGGTAATTATCTGAAATTTTTTCAAGTTCTGACAATCTTTTTGTTTCACTAAATGCTTCTAATCCTTTTACTAGATATAATCCCAGTTTTTCTTTCTTAAACTTATTCAAGATAGTGTCTGTATTATCATTTATTGATGCAACAATTTTATTTTTTGAAATTGTCCCACCTTCAAAAATAACAGTTTCGAGAAATCTTGCATCACGTTTTTGCTTCTGAACTCTAAATAGAGTTATCATATTTTGAAAGTCTATTAATCCTTCTACATAATCAGTAATCACTTTTACGTCGATTTCCTTTGCAAGCCTTGAGAGATTTCTAAAATAATGTTTATCTACAATAATATCAATTCTCTGAGGATTATGATTTTCTTCAAAATCCTTCTGAACTTCATCAATTGCCTCCATTATTTCCTGTGGCAAGTCGTTGCTTTGTGTTTCAAATTTCACCTTAAATTTACTAGCATCAATCGTTCCAGCCTGCATAAGCAAACTTGAAAAATCTTTTCCTGTTATTTTGCTTTTTAACAACACTTTTAAATTATGATAATCATATTTAAGAGATAAAACATCAACAATTCCAGTATTTTTTATCATATTTCTTACAATTGAAAACACACGTTCTGTTTCTCTTTTTAAAATTATTTCATAATCCTGGCTTCCATGAATATCAGCCATATCTTGAGAATATTCTGTTTCTCCCAGTAATTTTAGCACTTCTTCGGGAGTTTGGGCTTCTATCATTCGTTCCAGCCTATTTCTAGTCAAAAGCCTTTTTTCCAGTATTCTAATAGTTACGACACTTTGTCCGTAATCCATTCTATCCATTTTTTTCTCCCTTTAATTACAAATTCCGGTTAATTATAAAATTTATTTTATAAAAACAGTCATAAAACTTAAATTTTTATAAATTTTATTTAAATTATGAAAAAAGAAGTCTGGAAATTTCGACTTCCAGTTCATCTCTCATAAAATCTAATTTTACTTCAAAAGTATAATTTTCCTGAATTCCATTTTCTTCAATGATAAATCCTGAACTTACAAATTCATTTTCCTTAACTTTTGCAGTTGAAAACTCTTGTTTCACTTTATCTACAAATTCTTTTTTTACAATTAACTCTTTTCCAGCTATAGAATTTTTATCAATATTCTGATTCAAATAACTGATATAGTCATTCTCATTCATATTAACAAGTTTTGATTTTAGTTTATCTATAACTTTGTTAATTACTGTCTGTTTTGCCTTCAATTTTTCATTTCTAGACTTTAAATTTGCACTTGACTTAATTCTATCTGAAAGCAGTTCACGTTCTCTTCTTGCATTTTCAAGTAATGTTTGTTTTTTCGCATCAACTTTTTTTATTTCCAAATCATATTTTTGCTTTGCTTTTTCTTCAGCGTCTTTTATGATTTCATCTGCTTTCGATTTAGCATCAGTTATTATTTTTGATGTTAAATTATCTAAGTTAGACATATTTACTCCTTTTCCGTTTTTTATGTCATATTTACACTCTATCTGTTTATTTTATAAAATAAAATTAGAATTTCGCTAATAACATAATTGATACAACGAATGCCAATAATGCATAAGTTTCAACCATTACCGCATAAATAATCCCTTTTGTATTTTGTTCCTCATTTTTTGCTAGCAAGCTAATTCCAGATGCTGCAACTCTTCCTTGTGCAATCGCTGAACCATACCCTGCAAGAGCAACTGGAAGACATGCCATTAAGATTCCAAGTCCATTTTGGAAAGTCATGCTTGCATTTAATTTTCCTAATACCATAAGTCCAATAACGAATCCATATAATCCTTGTGTTCCTGGAAGCAATTGTAATACTAACGATTTACCAAATTTTTCAGGCTCTTCACTCATAAGCCCTGTTGCCACTTCTCCAACTATTCCTACACCTTTTGCTGATCCAATTCCTGATAATAATGTCGCTAACGCCGCACCTAATGTCGCCATTACGATTCCTCCATTTTGTACTAAAAACTGTGAAACATTCATTTTATTTCCTCCTAATTTTTTATATTTTTATTTTAACAATTTAACTTAATTTTTTATTTTTCACAAACAAAATTTATTCAATTGAAATAAATTCATTATTAAATTAATCATCCATGTTTATATATTTATTTTCTGTCCTAAAGTCCTTAAATGGTTTTCCTCCACCTTCATAAAACTTACCAAAATATTCAACATACATAAGTCTTGAAGTATGGACATAAGCTCCTAAGAAAGATAAGAACATATTAAATAGATGCCCACCTATTAATATTACTGGCACAAATATCATTCCAAACCAATTTCCGCTAATCATTCCAGCAATCATATTTATGGCCGATGCAATAAATCCACCAGAAAGACCTAAAGCCATAAGTCTTGAATATGATACAAAATCACCTACATAACTTGAAATTCCGTAAAGGCTGTAAAGTCCTCCACCTAATTTTGCACCAACTCCTTTAGCCTCACGTCCACCAGTAAGTACTATTCCGACCATTCCAGCAATCATAATCCACATCGAAATACTTGTTACAATAGGTGATAAATTCATCAATTTGAATATTAAATATACCATTCCGCCCATAAGTGCCATATACCAGAATAGCACATCATAAACTGCATCCAGCGATTTTCCATCTCTAATCAATAAATATGCTTTTATTCCAAGCCCAATAAATATATGAACTACACCAAATATAATTGAGCCTATTAATAAGCTGTTATATTGTTTTGCAGGATTTACAAGTCGCCATACGCCATTTATTTCTGCACCAAAATACGAACCATACAAAATTCCCCAGAAAATAACAGAAAAACTTAAATAAAAGAAAAATTTAACAGATTTTCTCATTTGAGAACTTAAATTAACTACTTTCAAAACAAATATTGTTGCAAGCAGTAATACAAGTCCATAACCTACATCTGCCCCCATCATCCCAAAGAATAAAATATAAAATGGTGTAAATAAAGGCGTTGGATCAATTTCATTATATCTTGGATAAGCATACATCCCTGTCAAATTTTCAAATACAGTTGCAACCTTTCCATTTTTTAACTTAATCGGTACTGTCTCGTCATTTTTATCTGCTTCTGTAACTTTTAGATAATAATTGTTATCCGCTTCACTTTTTACAATTTTTTCAAATTCCTCTATTTTTTCTTCTGGAATCCATCCCTTTATTAAAACAGTATTTTCAGTTTGTGCTAATTTTTCTGATTCCACAATACGCAGTTTTTTATTTTGTAAATATTCATAAACTGCTTGTAAATCGTTCAAATCTTCACTATAAGTTTTAATTTGAGATTTTAATTTACGTTTTTGTTTTTTCAGCTCTTCTATTTCTTTTTGCAACTTAACTTTATATTCACGTGGAACTGCATCAATATCAAGGTTTTCCACACTAAAACTATTATTTCTAAAAATTTCAGATAATTTTTCCTTTTCGTTTTCGTCATTGCTTGAAATTACAAGATAATAGACTTCATCTTTAGAAATTCTTAGTTCCTCATAATAAGTCTTATCAAGTTCAGAAATTCCTTCAATAAAATTACCTTTGAGCTTTATTGGTATTGTTCCTAAAAATGTATTTACCTTTTTCAGACTTTTTAACTCTTTAGGATTTACATCTAGCCGTTCCCACAACTCTATTTCATCATAGTGTACATATTTTTTTGAAATTTCTGATTTTATCTGTGAATACTGCGCTCCAATCGAATTCAATTCTGAAGAAATTTTTTCCCAGTCATAATCCAATGCCTTTTTAGATAACGTATCAAAAGTATAATTTTCATTTCCGTGAATAATATCTCTTAAACGTGTTTTTCTCTCATCATACTTTTTAATAAGAGAAATTGCATTATTCAACTGATAAAGTCTTTCGTCAATATGTGTTAATTCTTCGTTGTTCACATATTTTGTAACACCTTCAACTGCATCCTTGTCTATTTCTCCATTTTCATCATGTAGTTTAATATCGACAAAATTTACTTCCTTGAATTTTTGAAGTGCCTTCAATATTTTAGCTCTTTGTTCTGCGAAAACAACTAATTCAAATTTACTCATTTTAACTATTGCCATTATTTCACAATCCTCTCCGCTAATAAATTAACAACTTCATCTATTCTTTTTTCATCAATATTAAGAATCCTGTTTACATCCTCCTCTTCGCTATTCAAGAGGGAGTTTACTTTTTTTTCAGCATCCTCTATTGACTGATTTTTTAGATTTTCAGCTTCAATACTGGCTTCAGAAATTATTTTATCGCTGTCATCTTTTATCTTTTGCTCAATATTTTTCAAAATGTCTTTTGCTTTTTCATTTGCATCAGCAATAATTCTATCTGATTCACTTTCAGCCTTTTTTATTTTTTCTAAAACTTCTTTTGCCAAGATATAACCTCCTTCGTAAATTATTTTTACTATTACCAAATGTTTTATTTTTTTATAAATAAAAACACAAAAACAAATTGACTTATTAGTCATTATATATATTATGTTATCAATTTTTTGGGCTATTGTCAAGCCTTTATTCCTATATTTTACAACTCTTTCTTGTATAAAAAAAAATATAACACTCTTAAATTATGCTATATTTTTTTACTACTAATTTTTCAAATCTATATATGTTGGATTATTTGGAATAGAAAAACCTTTTTCTTTTGCTTTTTGTTCTTTGGTTTTCAAATCATCGCTATTGACATATTTATTATCTAGTCTCTCAACTTCTTTTTTCAATTCTTTCAACTGTAATTCTTTTTTTTGTATTTTTCTACCCAAATTAGCTACATCATATCCGACAAAAGCTCTTAACAATGCCACTGCAGTTACAATTGTAACATAAAACAAAACAGTTTTTATGACCTTTTTATCAAGTCCTGCAGTTCTAGAAAGTTTTCTTTTAATTCCTTTAGGAGCTACTATTCTTTCTCTTCTTGCATCTTCATGAGATCTTGCTGTATTTGTAATTTTTGGAACATCAAGTATTTCCATTTGCATTTTTTTGTTTTTTGAAACACCATTCATAATCTTTATTCACTCCTTTCAAAAATTCTTAATTTTGCTGAATGTGCTCTGTTATTTTCTTCTAACTCTGATTCTTTAGCAACAATTGGCTTTCTTGTAATTATCTTTCCTAGACTTTTTTTGTTGCACACACATATTGGTATGTCTTTTGGACAAGTACATGGATTTTCATATTCACGAAATTTTTCCTTCACAATTCTATCTTCCAGCGAATGGAAAGTAATTACTAAAAGCCTGCCATTTTTATTAAGCAGTTTTACTGCTTTATCCAATGTTTCATTTAAAACTTCAAGTTCTTTATTTACAAAAATCCTGATAGCCTGAAATGTTCTTTTGGCAGGATGTCGCTTCATGCTTTTTCCTATTGATTTTATAACAATATCTGCAAGCTCTGTTGTAGTTTCAATCGGCTTATTTTTTCTATATTCTACGATTTTTTTAGCAATCTTTCTTGATTTTGGCTCTTCACCATATTTATAAATAATATCAGCTATTTCCTTTTCAGAAAAATTGTTAACAACTTCATAAGCACTTATTTCCAAGTTATTATCCATTCGCATATCCAACTTTGCTTCAAACCTGTATGAAAACCCTCTTTTAGCATTATCCAATTGATTTGAGGAAACTCCTATATCCATCAATATCCTGTCTACTTTTTCAAAACCTCCTAGGTAAACAGCCGTGTCGATATTTCTAAAATTGTCTTGAAATATCTGGAGTTTATTTCCATACTGTTCAAGTCTTTTTTTAGCAAATTCAATCGCCTGTATATCCTGATCAATTGCAATAACTTTTGAATTTTCAGAAGATTTTTTTAGGATACCTTCTGTATGCCCACCACCACCAAGCGTGCAGTCAACATAAACTGCATCATTATCTGTTATTATATTTTCTATCACTTCATCAAACAACACAGGTTTATGGTATTCCATAAAATTCTCCTTTAAATATTTTTAATTATGAAGTTCAATTTTATACAAAACTCCTTGAAATTAATTCTAAAATTTTAACATTCATTATTAAGATAATTTAACTGAATCAATAGTTATAATCTCATTAATTATCAAATTATTTTATTTATTTCATAATTACTGAAGACATTTTACCACACTTTTCTTATTTTTTCCATATAACTTTTTAAATTTTTTATTTTTTATTTTACAACTTTTTAAAGCACAATTTCCTTTGAAACTTTTTCAGCATTTTCTTTACCCAAAAGCTCACTAATAATCATAAGCGAAAAGTCCATTGCCGTTCCAGCGCTTCTGCTCGTTACAACATTTCCATCTTTAACTGCTCTTTCTTTTACCAAAATAGCCTTGCTCTTTAGCAAATCCTCTTCACAAGCTGGAAAACATACCGCCTTTTTTCCCTCTAATATTTTAAGACTTGCTAATACAGTCGGAGCTGCACATATAGCCGCAATTTTTTTGTTTTCTTCATCTTTTGAAAATTTTAGTATATTATCTAAAAGTTTCTGAGAGTTAAAATAATTTTTTACCCCAGGTCCACCAGGTAATATCAACATATCATATTCATAAAAATTAATTTCATCAATTATCTTGTCTGCCAATATTCTCATTTTTCTTGCACTTTCTACAAGATTTTCTTTTGTAATCGAAATTGTATCTACAGTAATTCCAGCTCTTTGAAGTAAATCAATTGGTGTAACTGCTTCAATCTCTTCAAATCCGTTTGCCAAAAATACTGCCACTTTTCTATTTTTCATATCTTTCGCTCCTAAACTATAAACTCGAAAAAACGGTTATTTTTTTATATTCAATATCAATAAAGAAACAAATAATAATTCTATTTTTAAGGCGAAAAAAGGCTAATAAAACTAACTAGCCTTTTTTACAATTTTATTATAATTTTTCTACAACATCTTCAGGTGTATCTTGCTGTAAAATTAAATCTCTGAATTTTTTTGCATCTGCATAATTACTATTTCTAATTATCTTTTTGATAGTCAATCCTGATGATGCACTCATACTGAATGAATCAAGTCCCATCCCTAGCAATAATTTAGTTGCTCTTTTATCTCCAGCAAACTCTCCACACATACTAACGTTTATATTAGCTCCATGCGCAGCATCAATTACTTTTTGAATAGCTTCTAATACTGCAGGATTGAATGAATTGTATAAGTTTGCAACCATTTCATTTCCTCTGTCTACAGCTAAGAAATATTGTGTCAAGTCATTAGTTCCTATTGAGAAGAAATCAACTTCTTTTGCAAATTTATAGGCAATAATTGCTGTTGAAGGAGTTTCAACCATTATTCCTACTTTTATATTTCTATCATAAATTTTTCCAATTTCATCAAGTTCTCTCTTACATTCTTCCAAAATAGCATTCGCTTTTCTGATTTCATTAACTGAACTTATCATTGGATACATAATTTTAATTTGTCCATATTGAGAAGCTCTCAAAATAGCTCTTAATTGAGTTTTGAACATATCTTTATTTTCTAACGAAATTCTGATTGCTCTATATCCTAAAAATGGATTTAATTCTTTTGGTAAATCTAAATAAGGTAATTCTTTATCTCCACCAATATCCATTGTTCTTATTGTTACAGGTTTTCCTTGCATTTTTTCAGCAACTACTCTATATGCTTGATATTGTTCTTCTTCAGTTGGGAAGTGATCAGAGTTCATAAATAAGAATTCTGTTCTATATAATCCAATTCCTGTCGCTCCTGATTCAATTACAGCGTCAACATCATTAGGACTACCAATATTCCCCCAAATATCAACTTTTCTACCATCAAGAGTTACTGCATCTTCATGAATTAATTTTTTCAATTCTTCTTTTTCTTTTCTTAATTCTTCTTGTTTTTTAATATAGTCGTTTACTAAATCTTCTGATGGATTCAAGTATAATTCACCTGTTTCTCCATCCATAACAACAACTTCTCCATCTTTAACTTCGCTAAGAATTCCTTTTACTCCAACTACTGCTGGTAATTCAAGTGATCTCGCCATAATCGCAGAATGAGCTGTTTTTCCTCCAATTTCTGTAATAAATCCTATACAGTTTTCTAAATCTAATTGAGCTGTGTCAGATGGTGTCAAATCCTCTGTTACAACTATTGTTCCTGGCTCTAAATTACTTAGGTCATGTATTTTCATTCCCAACAAGTTTTTAAGCCATCTTTTACCAATATCTTGTAAATCAGCAGCTCTTTCTCTTAAATACGGATCATCCAATCGCGAGATCATATCACAATATTCATTAATTCCATCATGCAGTGCTTTTGCAGCAGGAAGTCCTTCCCCTTTAATCTTATCCTCAACTTCCGTAATTAAATCTTCATCTTCAAGAAGCATAATATGACCATCGAAAATTGCTGCTTTATCTTCTCCCATTTTTTCCTTTACTTTTTCTCTAATTGCGATTAATTGTATTTTAGATTGTTTCAATCCATCTCTCAATTTCGCTAATTCAGCCTCAATTGTTGAATTCTCAGCTTTAGTTTCTGGGATAACAATTTCCTCTGCGATAAAAAGTAATACTTTACCTATAGATACTCCTTCTGAAGCACCAATTCCTGTCATTCGTTTCATTTTTTTCTCCTCTATATATAATTTTTTTTATTACAAATAAATTTAAAGTGGCTTCTCATATATTTTTTAATATTTGAAATACTTGATAACTAATAATACTTACTTCGATTAGCCTTTATATGATCCCTCAATATCTTAACAATTTCACCTTTTCCAAATTTTGTTGCCATATCCATCGGAGTCCCTCCGTGTTTATCAGTAATTGTAGGATTTGCACCGTATTGTAGCAGCATTTTTACAATTTTTGCATTTGCCTTCAATGTCGCATCCTCAAGCGGAGTCCACCCATCAATAGTACTTCCAATATTTACAAGTCTCGAATCTTTTTTTAACAAAATTTCGACAGCTTCTTCATTTTCATAGTATGCAGCTGTTCCAAGAGTTGTTCTGTTAAAAATTGGATGTGTTTCATAAAGATTCGCACCATTTTCTATTAGAAGTTTTAAAATTTCCTGATTTTTTGCTTCAATAGCAACAATAATTGGAGTATACCCATCCTGACTCTTTGCATTGACATCAATCAGCTTTCCTCCACCTTCAAATAATAATGATTCATCTATATTAACTCCATATACTCCCACAGGCCTATTTACAATCTCATCTGTCACTCTTTTACGATTTGCAATATTTCTTTCTGTTGCAAGAAAAAACTGTACATATTTATTGTTATGCCCGCGTATAGCATCAAGTACTGATTTTAGATGTCTTTCTTTTTCATCCGCCTCCCTTTTTTTTGTCACAAGATTTTCTCCAGTATTGTATTTAAAATTTAAAGGAAACATTATGTGACTGAAAGTTACCAAAATCATAATAAAAATCATTTTATTCTCTTTAAATAAAAAAAACTTTTTCACTTTTATACCTCACTAGTAATATTATACCATATCATTTAAAAAGTGCAAACACTTTTTCCTGCTTTACACATTTTTTTGTTCTTTTATATTTTTTGCCAAATTTATAATAATTTTTCAAATTTATTTTTTATACTATATTTCCATCTAAATAGCATAGTATATATTTAATAACTTTTGAATTACATATATTTTCTAAAGGAATTTAGTATTAATACAAATATTCAAATTATACTCAAACTTATTTAAAATTTAACTAATAAAAATTATATAAATTAAAGGCTTTAGTAAAATACTCGTATTTTTTAAGTTCGAGTTTAAGCAAATTTTACTATGAATTAATAAAAATCGTTATGAAATATACCTAACTCTCTTCAACATTAAACTTCTCAAAGTTATTTTGTTGCCTATTTATTCCATAACTATTAATTTATTTTATTCAACTTTTTTATAATACATCAAAACTCTTTTTAATTCAACCTAATATTCTAAATACTATTTAGAAAGACTGTCGTATCTTTTTGCAAGTTTCAAGGCTCTTTCTTCTGTCATAGAAAGTCCAGTTCCAGCTGCTCCAAACACAGCCATTTTAGGTCCGTCCTCTTCATCATTCAACGCTTTTTTTATAGCTTCTTTCCTGTCATTTAGCCATTTTGTCTGTTCAGCCTTAAATTTTGACTGTTCTTTTGCTGGTAATTTTTTCAAAATTAAATCATACACTTTGTTCATTTCTTTTTCCCATTCATCTGTTAATTCAGAGCTGGCATTCAACATATCTGCTGTCGTTCCTTCAAATTTTGATTCAAGTCTTTTTTCCGAAACTTTCATACGTTCCTTCAGCCCATCTTCATATTTTCCAGCAAACGCAACTGCTCCTAAAAGTAATAATCCTGCTATTAGTAATTTTCTCATTTTTTATCAACTCCTATTTTTATTTTTTTATTTTTTTATATTTTGTATTAAACCATAAACTCTTTTTTTAGTCAACTTAATTTCAAATAAAATTCAGACATTAATTATATCCTGTTGGACAATAATCCTTTAATATATACGGAAAAATTATATTCCCGTCCTTATCAATTTCAACCATTGTTTGAAGTTTTGTATCAAAAGTAAATCTTCTGTCATCTCCAGTATCTTTAGTTCCATATTCAACGGTAAATCCATTTTTTGCTACAGTTATAAGTTCTTCCCATCCGCCGTCATCTTCACCATGTAAATACCATTTTCCATTTTTCTGAACAATTTCAAACAGTTGATCACACCAATATCCCTTCACTTTATTCATATTAAAGTTTGTATCCACTGTTGCTTTTGTTTTTTCAGGCAGTTCAATAAAAAGTATCTGATCTGTATCATTTTTAGCAAGCGTTACTAAAGTTTTCATTTTCGTATCATAAGCATAAGTTTCTTTTTCATGTTTTTTATAATTTGCTGAAAATTTTCCATTTTTTTCCATTACTATAGGAACTGTTTCCGTTTCATCGAATCCATCATGTATTTTTGTTATGTACCATTTTTCATTTTTTTTAAATATTTCAATACCTTGATATTTTCCTGCTGCCTTCTCCAAATTATGTTTTCCATCTGTAGTAACCTTTACTGCAAATGCTGGTATTGCAGCTAATGCCATAATTAAAAATAATATTTTTTTCATAAATTTCACCTATTCTTTCCTGATATTTATAATTTTTTCATTTTTTAATCACAATTTATTTGTACAATTTATAATAATCACGATATAATTTATACATTTCAGGATTATCCTCAGGGAATCTTCTTAAAGTTTCAGGATCATCAACTTTATTGTAGTTTTCGTCACGCACAATACTGATTATTCTTTTCGTTTTTCTATTCAAAATTACTGGTTCTTTTAACTTTATATCGTATCCAACACAGATATATTCATCACAAAGCACATTTTTTTCCTTAACTGCATCTGAAATTCGTGGTGGTTCATTTTCATCTCCAGTATCAGAAGCATAATCCCAGAACTGATACTTTCCATTCTTCAATTTTTTTATTTCTATTGAAGTGTCATCAGCTGTTATCGTTCTTTTTAACAAAATTTCTCATGTAATTTCCCATCACTTGTAAAAGGCAAATTATAACCTTTATAACCAACTTCTTCATCTGAAAATCCAATAACCCCTATTAATAACAATAATGCCATAATAATTTTTTTCATTTTTATTTCCTCCAATTTTTTATTTTTTCCATTAACAATATATCACAATTTTATTAAAGAAAAATGAGAGTTTTTCTTTTACTTTTTATTTTTTCTAGTCTGCTTTTACTGTTTCATAAACTTTATTTTTATCTTTTATTTCATATACACCTTTTTCATGATTATATTTCATATCAAAACTTGCATAATCAGCGCCTGTCAGAACTTTACCTTTAAAATAGACATTTCTTCTTCCTTTTGCATATTCCGTATCGCCATACGCACGAAACTCATGGCTTTCTGCTTTTTCAAGTTTTTTAAATGCACCTTCATCTGTATCTAAGTAATAAACTACATCGTACTTATTTATATATTTGTCATTATATGTCGACAAGTTATATGGATCAACCTTAGGAGCGTCTTTTATTTTTACAAGTTTATGATTTTTTACAAAATACATACTGTCCTTATCATGATACAAGTTAGTTTTGATTGCTAACTGTGAAAGATTTTCAATATCCACTTCTTTGCCGTCTATCGGAGCTACACTTCCATCTTTCTCAACAATGTAAAATCCATTTTTATCTTCTATAAGAAAATTGTCAACTAATCTACTTACTTTCTTAAATGTTTTTACATCTATACCTTTTAATTTCTTGTTTTCATAATAGACATTGTTTTTATCTTTTGAATAATACCCATTTACTACAGATTTAAAATCATATGTTAATTCAAATGTGTTTTTATCTGCTCCTTCTATTTTTTTATTTCCATAATAAACATTATTTTTATCCTCTATATAAGGAAGTTCTATTATCTTAACAGTATCTTTATCAATACCCGATATCTTCTTACCTCCAAAATAAATATTATTTTTATCTTTTGAAAAACCGTCACTTCCTATTTGGAATGTAGATAAATCTGCTCCTATTATTTTTCTATCTGAGTAATAAATATTATTTTTATCTTTTGAATATAACTGATTTATCACTTCATACGTTTGCGGATCATACGGCAATTTTTCCAGTACCAAATTATCACTATCTCCACTCATACTGTAAATGATACTGTAAATTCCATTTTTATCTTTTAGATATCGACGTGCACTCCCGCTAATATTTATAATTTGAAAAGTAACTGGATCCAGCCCTTCTAAATTTTTCCATCCTCTATTTTCCAAGACATAAACTCCATTTTTATCTTTTGCATATACAGCATCTATTTCCTGAAATGTTGCTTTATCTATTTTTGGATTATTTCCTGCATAACTTACATTTGCCGCTAAAATAATAATTACAAATATTTTAAAAACTTTATTTTTCATAGCCAATGTCTCTCCTTCATTATTTTTTTAATCTATAAATATTATTTATTATTTAATAAATCGTATCTTTTTGCAAGTTCCAAAGCTCTTTTCTCCATTTCACTTACCCAAGCATTTCCTCCCATAACTCCTGATATTGTTCCGCCTTCTGCTTCTTTGGCAGCTTCATCAGCATTCTTTTCTACTTCTTTCTTCCAATCTTCCTGCTCTTTTTTCAATTTTGCCTTTTCACTATCAGATAATTTTGCTTCAAGCAATCCATAAACTTTTTTCATTTCTGCTTCCAAAAGTTCTTCCTGCTTTGAAACCGCATTATTCATATCTGCTGTTATACCGCTATCTAGTCCTGGCTGAACCTCTTTTTGGATATCCTCTATTCTTTTTTTTAGACTTATTTCATAATTTTTATTGCTATTCTGATTTTGTATATTATTTTCAGAAATATTGGAAACTGTCTGTTTATTATCAACCTTTGATTCAGACACGTCATCTTGTCCAGATTTTGAACATCCTATAATTCCAGCGATTAATACTATTATTGTTAATATTATCTTTTTCATATAAATCTCCTCCATTTATTATTTTTAATTTTTATTTTACAATTCCTATCCTCTATATTGATATTATACCACACAATTTATCAAAAGAAATACGAATATATTATTCATAAACTGGTTCATTTGTCCAGTTGAGGCATTGTCTTACTCCGCCATAGCTTGTATAGATGTCAAACATTTGTTACAAAAATATATTAAAAAAAATGTTCCTTTCCTAATGTATCTTTAACCTAATGATTTTCATTGTACTCTTTTAACACTTCATTTGGACTCTTAAAGCCCAGTACTT
>ERZ773021.105-NODE-105-length-71573-cov-78.3431_pt1 | contig 71573 bp, 49 predicted proteins | sample MGYA00511668_ERZ773021 | MGnify/ENA primary metagenome ERZ773021 (study PRJEB29015, sample SAMEA2737961) | human oral metagenome | biome: human oral; feature: human-associated habitat; material: dental | place: China | collected 2032 ...
CATAGACTTCTTTTTTATTTTTCATTATAATCCCTTTCCTTATCTAAATTTAGTCGTTACTTCTTATATTAACACTTTACAAGGCAAGATACAAATATTTACTCTTTTTTCTTTTTATTTATAGAAAAATTTCACCTATTTATAAATTAAATTAAAAAGAAGATGGTCACACCATCTTCTTTTAGTTAACTATTTATTTTTCAGTCAATGCTGCAAGTCCTGGCAATACTTTACCTTCAAGAAGTTCCATTGATGCTCCACCACCAGTAGAGATCCATGAGAACTTGTCTGCACGACCAAGGTTGATCGCTGCGGCAGCTGAGTCACCACCACCGATGATTGATTTTACGCCAGGTTGTTTCACGATAGCGTCCATAACACCGATTGTACCAGCTTGGAAGTCTGGGTTTTCAAATACACCCATTGGTCCGTTCCATACAACTGTTTTGGCACCAGTCAAAGCTTCGTCAAATTTAGCGATAGATTTAGGACCGATGTCCAAACCAAGGAAGCCTGGATCTACTGCTTCACCTTCAGTGTCTTTTACTTCAGTGTAGTCAGCAAATGCGTTTGCTTCTTTTGAGTCAACTGGCAAGATCAATTTGCCGTTTGCTTTTTCAAGAAGGGCTTTGGCAACATCCAATTTGTCTTCTTCTACAAGTGAGTTACCGATTTCGATACCTTGTGCTTTGTAGAATGTGTAAGTCATACCACCACCGATAAGAACTTTATCAGCTTTTTCAAGCAAGTTTTCGATAACACCGATCTTGTCTGAAACTTTTGAACCACCAAGGATAGCCACGAATGGACGTTCTGGAGCTTCAACAGCTTCTTGGATGTAAGCAATTTCGTTTTCAAGAAGGAAACCAGCAACTGCTTTTTCAACGTTTGCTGAGATACCAACGTTAGATGCGTGTGCACGGTGAGCTGTACCAAATGCATCGTTTACGAAGATACCATCTCCAAGTGATGCCCAGTATTTACCAAGTTCAGGATCGTTTTTAGATTCTTTCTTGCCGTCAACATCTTCGAAACGAGTGTTTTCAACCAAGAGAACTTGTCCATCTTCAAGAGCGTTAACAGCGGCTTCCAATTCAGCACCACGTGTAACACCTGGGATAAATTTAACTTCTTGTCCCAATTTAGCAGCCAAGTCAGCAGCTACAGGAGCAAGTGATTTACCTTCTTTGTCTGCTTCTTCTTTTACACGTCCAAGGTGAGAGAAGAGGATTGCACGTCCACCTTGTTCAAGGATGTACTTGATAGTTGGAAGAGCTGCAGTGATACGGTTGTCATTGGTAATCACGCCATCTTTAACAGGTACGTTGAAGTCAACACGAACGAGAACTTTTTTCCCTTTCAAGTCAACGTCTTTAACAGTCAATTTTGCCATTAGATATGACTCCTTCTTTTTTTATACGTGTTAATTATATCACAAAATCCTCAAAAGAGATAGAAAAACCCTAAACTTTTCTTGTTCATTCTTCTATCTATTAACCTAAAAACCTAGGATTTCAGTAAGGGAAATAGAAATTTTCACATAATTCGGTTGGAATAATTTAGGAAAATTTCTTGATTGATCTGCCTAATTACTTCTATACCATTCTTTTTCTAACATTTTAATCCTTAATATTCCAAACTCTACAGTCCTTCTTTTTGAATTGCTAGGTTTCTTATTATACAATATAACTAAAATAGTTTCTTTAGTTTGTGCTATTTGAGATTAAAAGAAGGGGAATTGCTACCATGAAATTAGAAAGACTAATCTATATTTTACTGTCTCTTTTAAATAAGAAGAGAATAACAGCTAAAGAGATTGCAGAGAGGTTTGAAATATCTACTCGAACTGTATATAGGGACATGGATACACTCAGTTTAGCGGGAATCCCAATCTATTCGGAACGTGGAGATAAGGGAGGTTTCTATATACCAAGCGACTATAAGATAGACAGAAACTTTTTCACTGAGGAAGAGAGACAGTTTATCATTAATATGAGCCAAAATGTTAGTAAAATCGTTGGTCATTCAAGTCTTGACAGTATCGAACACAAGCTGTCTTCTCAAGAAATTACAAGAGCAAACAGTCCTTTTTACTTTGATCTCAGTTCCTGGACTCTTAATACAAATTATTTACTAGACATTGAGGAAGCGATACAAACTGAACAGATGATTTCTTTTTCTTACTATTCGAAAAAACAGGAGAAAAGTCAGCGAACAATTATCCCATACAGATTGATCTATAAACTGAATGCTTGGTATGTTATCGGTTACTGCTTAGAAAAATTAGATTTTCGTATTTTTAAATTAACTCGAATTCGTGAACTAGAACTAGTGGAGATAAAAGATAAACCATTCGATTATCCACGTTTATCTCAAGAAAAGTTAGAGCTTTTTTTAAATCCCCCAAAACATAAAGTGGAGGGGCAAAGAGAAGAAATCGAACTAGTTTTTACAAGATTTGCACTTCCAAAAATCTACGATCACTTCACGGAAGAAGAAATCAGAGTCGAGGACGAAATAATAAAAGTTCAGACATTTAGAGCTTTAACTCCTTCTTTTTTTGATTTACTATTAAGTTTTGGTTATCAAGTAAAGGTCGTATCTCCAAGTCACTTACAAACTCTACTAGTCAGTACTCTCAAAAAAAATCTTCAGCAATATGACAACCTGTAGTCATATTGCCTTTTGTATACTCTTAAGTGGGCAAAATATTTCGTGATATTCATCATAGCCCAATTATTTTACAGGAGGTTCCAAATGGATACAAAAACACTTGCAGAAAGCTATTTTACGGCAGTAAATGAGGGAGGCTGGGAAGATTTCGTAGCTGAAAACTTTGACTATGGCATGTGCGATAGTATAGAAATTCGACAAGGACGTGATATTTATTTGCAAGGCGCAGGCCAATTCTATGCTTTGAGCCAGCATCTTGAAGTGAAGCAATTACTTGTTGATGGTCGAACAGTCTCAGCTTTAAATCGCTACCGTCTACATTCTCCTCAAGAAAAAGAACTAGAACTGGATGTCGCAGAATTTCTGAAATTCGATGAATTTGATAAATTAGTTGCATCCAATATTTATTTCGACACCTATCGTTTCCAAAAGTTTATCCAAGGAATTGAATAGCAAAAATCTAGCTTCAAATTTACTCTTCAATTTCAAAACTAAAAACAAGGCCTGACTAATCTACAGTCAAACCTTGTTTTTTATTTTTATGAGAAAATCCAAGATTCGTAAATCTGATTAGTCTTCTCTCTTCTTTCCAGCAAGCAAGCCGTAGCCACTCATTAGTCCGAGAAGTCCCAGCGCTACTAGACTAGCATCTCTTGTCGCTCCCGTATTTGGCAGCTCTTTACTTACTTCTTCAACTTTTGCTGGTGCTGCTGAAAGAGCTTGATCCCTTGTTTGTGAGACTTGATCCTCTTTCGTTCCTACTTCAACAATTTCTGGAAGGGCTTCCTTGAGAACCTCAATAGAATGAAGAGTGCGTTTGCCCTGACCATCAACTTCTACAAAGCGACGAACTTGACCTTCCACACCTGCTTGAATTAGTTGGCGTTGTCCTTTGAGAAGGGCTGCATTTGGTCGTTCCTGATGTTCGAAGGAAACTGTTCCCTCTTCAACTTCCAGTTTCGGAGTTTCTAGAACTAAATCTTTCACACCTTCAGCTGGTTGGTTGCTTGATAGAACTTTTGTACCAACTTCGGTGATTTCTGGGATTGCTTCCTTGACTACCTCAGTCGAACGAAGAGTGCGTTTGCCTTGAACGTCTACTTCTACTAGACGATGGATTTGCCCTTCTTCTCCTTTTTGGACAAGTTGACGTTGACCTTTCAGAAGGTTTGCGTTTGGTCGCTCTTGACGTTCGAAGGCTATTGTTTCAGTTTCAATAACTAGTTCAGGGAGAGCTTCAACCGTCGGGGCCACTTCATTTGGATCCATGCTACCAACATGATGGCTTTCTTCTGCAGGAGCTAGTTTCTTATTCAGCTTTTCTTTCATGTCCGCAAAAGCCTGTGGAGTTGGCATCTCTGAAGCCAACAAAGTTTCTGCTTGGTCAATCAATTCAGCTTTAGGATCTTTTTCACGGACGGATTCGAGCAAGCCTTCCAACTCTTCTCTAGCAGTCTGATAACGTTGATTTCCATCCAAGGCTGTCCCTGCTTGTTTCAACTCATTCAAAGCCCGATTGACTTCTTCTTGGCTAGTATTATGGTTTTCTGCTACAGCTTTCGCTACATTGAGCTTCTCTACTAGTGCTGCTTGTTTGTCCTCGCTTGAGAAGGTGTAGGCAAGGGTTGACTGACGGCCTTGGGCAGCAGTAATTTCTTGTTTGAGGTACTCTTCGTTGACAGCTGCTTTTGGAGAAACCAAGACATCGAACTCAGCTGTGTGTCCCTTGTAATGAAGAGTCAAGGTCTGACGACCAGTCTTTTGAGCATCGTAGCCCGTAATTTCAACACCTTGATCTGTGAAGGCATGGCTTTCTTCTGTCTCATCATCATAGAGAACGCCGAAGCGACCTTCTGCAAGGTCCAGTTGATCCCCTACTAGATAGTCTGTTTTCGGTTTCTTAGTAATGTACAAACCTGCTACTTCTTTTTGTTTTCCTTCATCTTGACCAGTCACTTGTACGTTTAAATTACCAGTAACTGGAAGTCCAAGGTAGCTGACTGTGAGCTTTTGTTCCCCTTTTTGATGAGCGTTGTAGCCAGATACTATCACACCTGAATGAGTAAGGTTGATCAGCTCATCGGCTTGTCCCCCTTCGTATTGAACACGGAGTGTTCCGCCTCTGAGGTCCAGTTTTTCTCCTTCTTTATAAACTGTCTTCTTAGGTCCTTTTTCAAGGCTAACAGATTTAATTTTTCTTTCATCCTGTGGAATCGCTACTGCCAAGGTGTTACTGATTTCTTTGCCAGGTAGTTGGGTACGATAGTAGAGGAGAGTTGGTTGTTTGTCAAAGGCTAATGGTGCTGTTGCCAGATCGCCACCAGTTTCAGACTTCAAGGTTGCAATTGGTGTTTGTGAATCCGCCTTGTCGTAAACGGTGACGGTTGCACCTGCTGGAACATCAGAGAAGCCTAGTTGAACTTGATGGTTTCCAAGTGAACGAGCAGCTACCTTAGCCATTGGAATATTTTGACTTTCTGTGTCCAAGGTTTCGTACATCTTCCAGTTGTAGATACGAATGGCTTTCCAAGGTGTTCCGTTATCAGATGTAATGACATGCAAACGCCAGTCTTGGGCAGTGATTGGTTTATCAAGAGTGATATCCGTCACGTGCGCTTTATTGCCACGGACTTCCTTAGCTAGTTTCCACTCGCCATCTGTATCCTTGTAGTAAAGATCAAAGTCCTTGGTGTTCATCAAACCGTCGTTTACGGATTCTCCACCAGCTCCCGCATGATCCATGACCCATCTAACAACGGTACGTGGCTTGGTCAAGCGAATATCCACACTACCGCTCAATTGTCCTGAAGACCACTTGTCTGACAGACTTGTAATCGTACCGTTCAACATGCCTTCGATGCCTTCACCGCCTTCAGTATTTGGGAAGGTACTGCCAATAACCGTTGCCCCTGGAACAATATTTTCAGCCAAAGGTCTTGGGAGAGTTGTATCCTGAACTGTCATGCCCCAGTTGAATGACGCAGTTGCAGCTTCTGAACGGAGTCCATTTTTACCAACTGCAACAACTTTCAATTCTTGCGTTGTACCAGTCGCATTAGCAGAACGGCTAACTTTTGGCAAGTAGATGGTTGAAGCAGATGAACCTGTTAATAATCGCCAGTTGTCACCATCTTTTTCATAGACTTCATAGAAATCTGCATCTTGGTTACCCGAAAATTGAACCACTGCTTCAGCTTCTTGGGCATTCTTAAGAGATTGCTTCACCACAGAGAGACCTGTAGGTGCTTGTGGCGCTTGGTGATTATCCGTGATAGTTAATTGACCTAGGTTAAACTGATAATCTTTTACAGCCCCTTCATGTTCGAAGAAGAGTTTGACTGCATAGATGGTTTTACCTGCTAGTGAGCTAAGGTCAAATTCTTCATTCTTCCAGTCATCAGAGAGAGTTAGTTCTTTCCATGCGTCTGCATCCTCAAATTTGTAATCTGGAGTCGTAGAGAAGGCCATATAAACTTTCGAGCCTTTTCCCCCCTTGTGGGCAACCCGAAGTTTGGTTTTCTCCGTTACTTCTAGTTTAGTAGAATACAAATTCACATCTTGGTCCGTCTTACCAGCTACATCACCTGAGAATTTAAGAGAATTTCCGCCATTGTAGGCATCTGTAAAGTCATATTCTGCACGGAGTTTTTCCCCTGTCGAAGTCTGCCACCAGCGCCATGTTGGCAAGACACCTGAAACAGAACGGTAGTTCCACTCAGAATCCTTAGAAACTTTACCGTCTACAAACCACTTTCTACCATGACCTGTATTAAAAGAGGTAGTGAAAGTCCGGCCTACTGCTGGTGTGCGGTCCGCAACTAAATTGGCAATTCCATACCACTCTTTATCTCCTGGTTTTTGAGCCGTTGGATCTCCTTGGTAACCTGTGAAGAAGATGTCTTCGTTCTTGTGATAGTCTTCGCCTGTTTTTCCTAGACTGGTAATCGTATCTGGTGCAAAAAGTCCAAGTGACAAACGCAACTTACCCTTTTCATCCAAGAGAGCATCCCATTTGACTTTGGTCTTATAAGAACCACCTTGTTGCAATTCCAAGCCTGCAAAGACATCATATTGGCTACGTTCTAGCCATTTGGCCATCTCTACGGAGTGGTCATTCTTTTCCTTGTTCCAGTTGAAGTTGGCAAAGAATTGATCTGCAGGTACCTTGTCTCCTTCTTTTTGCATGAACTGGTAGTTGTAATCACCTAGACCATCTTCGTGGTAACGACCATATTTGTAGGTCATGGCATCGTACCAAGCATACTTGATTGGGTGGTTGACTTTGGCTGCGTATTCTTTTGTATAGAGCATGAATTGGCGCATTTTTTCACCAAGAGGTGCTACCAATTCCCCCGTTGTTTCCTGATTAATGAAATAGCCATCAAAGCCATAGTACTTAGCAAGATCGACAAGTTTTCGTGCGATAGGGAAGGTGCCATCTGCGTCTTGTTTCAAGGCAGCTGCAAATTTCTCTTGGTCGGCAATGCTATTTGACCAGTTGAAAAAGAGGGTTCCATAAACGGGAACTCCGTTGCGGTGCCCAGCATCAATGACATCTGGAGTTGGAACTAGACCTTCCCAGAAGACCATTGAATCCAAGTATTGCCAGTAGTCAAAAGCATAGGCCTTGAATTCTTCTCCACCAACAGAAGCGTGGTCTTTGGCCTTTGAGTTGGTGTTTGCTAGCGCCTGAACCTTGGCTCTTCTGCTCGCTTTTTCGTTAACCAACTGGCCTCTATGGCGCTTGGCGAGTTCAACTGATGAACGGTTAATGGGATCATCCTCACGCGCACCCGGTTCCCATTTCAACAAATCCTCCCAAGTATCAAATTTGATTTCTTTTGGTCGGAGACTCTTTTCTTCATTTTTAGGAACGTCTGCTAGAGTTGGTTTGTTCGCTTTCTTTTCAGCTACTTGAGGAGCTTCCTCTGGTTTGACTTCTTCTTTTTCAGTTGGTTGAGCAGGTTTTTCAGCTTTATCTGTCGGAGTTGGCTTTGCTTCTTCTTTTTCATTAACCAAATCCGTTATTGCTGGAGTGTTTTCTGAAATTGGTTGCTCAGCTACTTTGTTCTCTGTTTCCGATAATTGTTTTTCGATAGCTGCAGTATCTGGATTAGTTGTCTCACTAGTGCTTGTAGCTTGAGCGCTCGTATTAGTAGCTGTTTCAGGGGCAGCGACTTGTTCAGCAAGAGCTGGGCTTGCAAATAGAGCTGAACCAATCATCAAGGAACAAGCCCCGATTGACAACTTACGAATACTGTAACGGCAATGTTTTTCATAGAATAGATTTTTCATCTTTTCCTCCTAATAAAATATAAAGTAAGCGCTTTACTTTTTTGATAAAAAGTAACTGTTCTCAGTGCTCACCACCAGAACAGGATTATCTTCATTTTATCCCATATGAAAGCGATGTCAATCTATTTAACATAAAAACTATAACTAGGATAATAATCAGTAAAATTTGGACACAATCCTATAAATCATCTATCTTAAAAGGGAAACTATCTCTCATTTTGAAAGAAAGTTCTTGTTTCTTATGAAAATTTCAGCTAAACACTTGTGAGATTTACTTTTATCCTTTAAAATAGAATAGGAGAAATTCCGTTATTATTTTTCGGAGGAAAAAGAAATGTCCATTAATTGGCAGGAAATTTTATTTCACTTTTTAGGAGGTCTAGGACTGTTTTTATACAGTATCAAGACCATGGGAGACGGTTTGCAACAAGCTGCTGGAGATCGCCTTCGTTTTTACATTGACAAGTACACTAGCAATCCCTTTTTAGGCGTTTTAGTCGGAATCGTCGTGACTGCCCTGATTCAGTCAAGTACAGGGGTTACAGTTATCACGGTTGGGCTAGTCAGCGCTAGTCTTCTCACCCTTAGACAGGCTATCGGAATTATCATGGGAGCCAACATCGGAACCACCGTTACATCCTTTATCATCGGTTTCAAGCTTGGTGAGTATGCTTTACCCTTGATTTTCCTTGGAACCATGTTCCTCTTCTTTACAAAAAACAGAACAGCAAACAATATCGGGCGCATCCTGTTTGGTGTCGGGGGAATCTTCTACGCCCTCAACCTCATCAGTGCCGGTATGAGCCCGCTTAAAGATTTACCACAATTCAAGGAGTATATGGTAACCTTGGGACAAAATCCTATTTTAGGAGTAGTAGCCGGTGCAGTGATTACCGTCCTCATTCAGGCCTCTTCGGCAACTATCGGGATTCTACAAGGTCTCTATGCAGGTGGCTTCCTTGACCTTAAAGGTTCGCTACCGGTTCTCTTCGGGGATAATATCGGGACAACTCTAACCGTTATCATTGCGGCAGCTGGAGCCAATATCTCAGCGAAACGCGTTGCGGCAACCCACGTTACCTTTAACGTTTTAGGAACTATTCTTTGCTTAATCTTATTAGGCCCTTTCACTGCTATGATCGAGTACTTCCAGGCACTCCTTCACCTCTCACCTGAGATGACAATCGCCTTTTCTCACGGTGCCTTTAACGTAAGTAACACCATTGTACAATTTCCATTCATCGGAGCCTTGGCCTACTTTGTAACCAAGCTCATCCCTGGTGAAGACGAGGTTGTCAAGTACGAGCCCCTCTATCTCGACGAGCAACTTATCCAGCAATCTCCTTCCATCGCTCTAGGAAATGCCAAAAAAGAACTCTTGCACTTGGGGAACTATGCAACCAAAGCTTTTGACCTTTCTTATACCTATATCATCGGTTTGGATGAAAAGGTAGCTGAAAAAGGGCACAAGACAGAGGAAGCCATCAATACCATCGATGAAAAACTCACTCGTTACCTCATCAGACTCTCAAGCGAATCCTTGAGCCAAAAGGAAAGTGAAGTCTTGACCAACATTCTGGATTCATCTCGTGATTTGGAACGGATTGGGGACCACGCAGAAGGCTTGCTCAACCTAACAGACTACCTCCAACGTAAGAATGTTCAATTTTCTGATGCTGCTTTAGAGGAATTAGCTGAGATTTATCAAGCAACAACTGCATTTATCAAGGATGCCCTTGATAGTGTGGAAAACAATGATATTGAAAAAGCTCAAAGTCTGATTGAACGCCATAAAGAAATCAACAATATGGAACGCGTTCTCAGAAAGACTCACATCAAACGCCTTAACAAAGGTGAGTGTTCTACACAAGCTGGAGTCAACTTTATCGACATCATTTCCCACTACACTCGTGTGTCTGACCATGCTATGAATCTAGCCGAAAAGGTCATTGCTGAACAAATCTAATACTCTTCGAAAATCTCTTCAAACCACGTCAACGTCGCCTTGCCGTATATATGTTACTGACTTCGTCAGTTCTATCCACAACCTCAAAACCGTGTTTTGAGCAACCTGCGGTTAGTTTCCTAGTTTGCTCTTTGATTTTCATTGAGTATAAGTGCCAAGAAGCTATCCTGAATGGGATGGCTTTTTCATTTCCTCATCAAAAATGTTTTTTCTGACATATAAAAAATGCTTTGATTCCATTGTGAATCAAAGCATTTTAAATAGCTCTCCAAACATAATAGCAGAAACCGCGGTTCCTCTGTACTTAGCTTCTTCCCTTTTGATAAAGCGAGCCAAGTTGATCAACTCAGGTGCTGGGTGTTTGGGATTTCTGAACAATTCAAGATTGACCAGACCTGAGAGACGGACTGCTAATAACTGCTCATTTGTAGTAGGCAGTTTCTTAGCAGTCTCTAGGAGAGCAGCGACTAACTCTTCACTCAAGCCCTGACGGGCATGATTATAGAGATCTTTTATAAGGCTTTCTAGATTTGCTTCTGCCATCCCGAGCAACCTCCCTTATGTTTAATAATTTTTAATCAAATCAACCGTTGAGCGGTCCAATTTTTTCACCAAGGCTTGCAAGAAAGCTTGAGCTTCTAGGAAGTCATCCATAGCATAAAGCGTTTGGTGAGAGTGGATATAACGTGCACAGACACCGATAGTTGTAGAAGGAACACCGCCATTTTTCAGATGAGCTGCTCCAGCGTCCGTTCCACCTTTTCCACAGTAATATTGGTACTTGATACCAGCTTCTTCTGCCGTTGTCAAAAGGAAATCCTTCATACCTGGGAGAAGCAAGTGACCTGGATCGTAGAAGCGAATCAAGGTTCCGTCCCCAATCTTGCCTTGACCACCATAAACGTCACCAGCAGGTGAACAGTCAACGGCTAGGAAAACTTCTGGATCAAACTTAGTTGTAGAAGTATGAGCGCCACGAAGCCCAACTTCTTCTTGGACGTTAGAGCCAAGATAGAGTTCATTTCCCAGTTTTTGACCTGATAGGGCTTCTGCCAACTCACTCACCATAAGAACACCGTAGCGGTTGTCCCAAGCTTTTGAGATGATATTTTTTTCATTGGCTGTCAAGATAGCGGAGCTATCAGGGACAATGGTGTCACCCGAACGGATACCAAAGCTTTCTGCCTCAGCCTTGTCCGCAAAACCACCATCAAAAACGATATCCGAGATTGCAGGCATGGTTGGTCCACCCTTTCCACGAGTCAAATGTGGAGGAACAGAGCCTGAAATCACAGGAATTTCACGACCGTCACGAGTAAAGAGTTTAAAGCGTTGGCTGCTGACCACCATAGGATTCCAACCACCGATTTCAACCACACGGAAGGTACCATCCGCTTTGATTTCGCTGACCATAAAACCAACTTCGTCCATGTGAGAAGCGACTAAGACGCGTGGTGCATCCGCAGCTTCTGAATGCTTGATACCGAAAATACCACCCAAGCCATCTGTCACCACTTCGTCCACGTGCGGTGTCAACTTCTCACGAAGATAAGTCCGGACAGGCGCTTCATGACCTGAGATTGCAGCAAGCTCTGTTACTTCTTTGATTTTTGAAAATAATGTTGTCATATCTGTTCCTTCTTTCTGTCCTCCATTTTACCACTTTTTATAGGAGAAGGATAGTGGGAAGGTAGATTGGTTTTTACTCAGTTTTCCAATAAAAGAGAGGGGGCAGATGTTATTTCAGGAATTTTTCTTTCTTTTTACATTAAATTGTCAGAAAATTTATTGACAGATTAAAGAAATCATGTTACATTTATATCCGCAGGTATCTTTCGATACCAAATCTACACGAAAGGACGGGGTATGAAACTCTCTCATATTTTAACAGGCTTACTTCTACTCCTGGTCTTTCTCTCCATTAGTATTGGAACCAGTGATTTTTCTTGGGAAAAATTCTTTGCTTTTGACCAACAGACTTGGCTTCTCTTTCAAGAGTCGCGTCTTCCAAGAACCATCAGCATTCTCCTTGCAGCCTCCAGTATGAGCATGGCAGGACTCCTCATGCAGACCATTACCCAAAATCAGTTTGCTGCTCCGAGTACAGTCGGAACGACAGAAGCTGCCAAACTGGGAATGGTGTTAAGCCTCTTTGTCTTTCCGTCGGCTAGTCTGACCCAAAAGATGCTCTTTGCTTTTGGCTCATCCATTTTATTTACCCTCTTTTTCCTGGCCTTTATGACTATTTTTTCTATAAAGGAAAGGTGGATGTTGCCCTTGATCGGGATCATCTATAGTGGGATTATCGGTTCTGTCACAGAAGTTATCGCCTATCGTTTCAATCTGGTTCAGAGTATGACAGCCTGGACCCAGGGCTCCTTCTCCATGATTCAGACCCATCAGTATGAGTGGCTTTTCTTAGGCCTCATCATCCTGATAGCCGTTTGGAAATTATCCCAAACCTTTACCATCATGAATCTGGGCAAGGAAACCAGTGAAAGTTTGGGGATTTCTTACTCTCTACTTGAAAAACTGGCCCTTTTTCTAGTGGCACTAACGACAAGTGTCACCATGATTACCGTGGGTGCCTTGCCATTTCTCGGGGTCATCGTTCCCAATCTTGTCCGCAAGCGCTATGGAGATAATCTGAGCCAAACCAAACTCATGGTCGCTCTGGTCGGAGCCAATCTGGTTCTGGCCTGCGACATCCTCTCTCGAGTCTTGATTCGGCCCTATGAACTGTCTGTCAGTCTCCTACTAGGAATCATTGGTAGTCTCGTCTTTATCCTACTTCTCTGGAGAGGGGGACGAAAGGATGCAGTTTAAAAGCAAACATACCAAACTCTTTAGCCTTCTCATTATCCTGGCCATCGGAGCTTGTCTCCTCTACTTTTGGCCCTTCACCCATCTGTCTACCTTTGCCTGGAAGTTGCGTTCCCAAAAAATCATCGTTTATCTCTTGGTAGCCATCGCGACAGGGATTTCGACCATTAGTTTTCAAACCCTGACGGAAAATCGCTTTCTGACGCCAAGTATTTTGGGAATCGAATCCTTTTATGTCTTGCTACAGACCCTGCTACTGATATTTGAAAGCAAATTTCTACAGCTTGGAAAGTCTCCTGTCTTAGAATTTCTAGTCTTGCTTCTGCTTCAATCCCTCTTCTTTCTCGCCTTACAAGGTTACTTGAAGACGCTGATGAAGCAAAATTTGGTTTTCATTCTGCTAATCTGCCTAGCCCTGGGAAGTCTCTTTCGAAATATCAGTACTTTCCTTCAGGTCTTGATGGATCCAAATGAATACGATAAATTGCAGAACAGTCTCTTTGCCTCCTTTCAACATCTCAACACTTCCATCCTAGCCATCGGTTCTCTGATTATCCTCGCTTTGACTATCTTTTTCTTTCGAAAAGCAGTCATTCTGGATGTCTTGCACCTGCAAAGAGAAACGGCTCAGATATTGGGGCTCGATGTTGAAAAAGAACAGAGAGAACTCCTCTGGGGCATCGTGCTTTTGACCTCAACAGCCACTGCCTTGGTAGGGCCTATGGCCTTCTTCGGCTTTATGCTGGCCAATCTCACTTACCTGATTGTCAAAGATTATCGGCACAAGTTGCTCTTTATCGTAGCCATTCTGATTGGATTTATTAGCTTGACCTTGGGACAAGCCCTCATCGAACGAGTCTTTGCGCTGGAAATTCGCATCAGCATGATTATTGAGAGTGTGGGTGGCTTCTTATTCTTTATCTTACTTTACAGGAGGGCACGTCGGTGAAACTGGAAAACATTGACAAATCCATTCAAAAACAGGATATTTTGCAAGACATTTCGCTTGAAGTCAGTCCTCAGAAACTGACTGCCTTTATTGGTCCAAACGGTGCTGGAAAATCAACTCTCCTCTCCATTATGAGCAGACTGACCAAGAAAGATCAGGGAGTTCTCAGTATCAAGGGGCGTGAAATTGAGAGCTGGAATTCGCAAGAACTGGCTCAGGAGCTGACCATCCTAAAGCAGAAGATTAATTACCAAGCCAAATTGACTGTAGAAGAACTGGTCAGCTTTGGACGTTTTCCCTACAGCCGTGGTCGACTGAACGCAGAAGACTGGGAAAAAATCCGAGAAACTCTAGACTATCTGGAACTGACAAACTTAAAAGACCGCTACATCGATAGTCTGTCTGGTGGACAGTTGCAACGTGTCTTTATCGCCATGGTACTAGCCCAAGATACAGACTTTATCTTACTGGACGAACCGCTCAATAATCTCGATATCAAGCAAAGCGTCAGCATGATGCAGATTCTCAAGCGACTGGTGGAGGAACTTGGCAAAACCATTATCATCGTCCTCCACGATATCAACATGGCTAGCCAATATGCGGATGAAATTGTTGCCTTCAAGGACGGTCAAGTTTTTTGCAAGGGAACGACTGCTCAAATCATGCAGGCTGACCTGCTCAGTCAACTCTATGAGATTCCCATCACGCTGGCGGATATCAATGGCAAAAAGATCTGCATCTATAGCTAGCTATTCTGAACTCATGTTAGAGAGCCCTCTGTCTCTTAGCTAACAAGCCTATCTAAGAGCCCCCTACATCGTTATCATATTTTAAAAAGGAGAAATCATGAAAACATCCCTTAAACTTTATCTCACCGCCCTAGCGGTTAGTTTCTTGCTCTTACTTGGTGCATGTAGTACAAATACAAACTCAAGTACCAGCCAGACGGAGACCAGCACTTCTACTCCAACAGAAGTGACCATTAAAAGCTCACTAGACGAGGTTAAACTGTCAAAAGTTCCTGAAAAGATTGTGACCTTTGACCTCGGTGCTGCGGATACTATTCGCGCTTTAGGTTTTGAAAAGAATATCGTCGGAATGCCTACAAAAACTGTTCCGGCTTACCTAAAAGATCTTGCAGGAAATGTCAACAATGTGGGTTCCATGGTTGAGCCAGACCTAGAAGCCATTGCCGCCCTTGAACCGGATTTGATTATCGCTTCACCACGTACCCAAAAGTTCGTAGACAAATTCAAAGAAATTGCTCCAACTGTCCTCTTTGAAGCTGGAAAAGAAGACTACTGGACTTCTACCAAGTCTAATATCGAATCCCTAGCAAGCGCCTTTGGTGAAACTGGTACGCAGAAAGCCAAGGAAGAATTGGCTAACCTGGACAAGAGCATCCAAGAAGTCGCTACTAAAAACGAAAGTTCTGACAAAAAAGCCCTTGCTATCCTCCTCAATGAAGGAAAAATGGCTGCCTTTGGTGCCCAATCTCGTTTCTCTTTCTTGTATCAAACCTTGAAATTCAAACCAACTGATACTCAATTTGAAGACTCTCGACACGGACAAGAAGTCAGCTTTGAAAGTGTGAAAGAAATCAATCCTGACATCCTCTTTGTCATCAACCGTACCCTTGCCATCGGTGGGGACAACTCTAGCAACGATGGCGTCCTAGAAAATGCCCTCATCGCTGAAACTCCTGCTGCTAAAAATGGAAAAATTATCCAACTAACACCAGACCTCTGGTATCTAAGCGGTGGTGGTCTTGAATCAACCAAACTCATGATTGAAGACGCTCAAAAAGCTTTGAAATAAACAAGAAAACCCGACATCAAATGATGTTGGGTTATTTTTTTTCTTGATTTCGTCTGAGTGAAAAGTGGTCTGGCACAGGATCTTTGCCTATTTTCGACCAAGGATGACAACGCAAAATCCGAGCCAAGCCCATCAAAACACCCTTGAAACCATGTTTTTCAATAGCCTGGATCATGTAGTTGGAACAAGTAGGCTCAAAACGACAAGAGGGTGGAAAGGCTGGTGAGATAAAACGTTGGTAAAAGCGTACTGGCGCTATTAAGATTCGTTTCATTATTTCTTGGTTACAGCCATGGTGTGTAGTTGGCTGATTTCTTTTTTATTGAGGCGACGAGCTTCACCTGGACGAAGCCCCGTCAAGTCTAGATGTCCAAAACGTGTCCGAGACAACTTATCCACTTGGAGGCCGACAGCTTCAAACATTTTTTTAACCTGATGGTTGCGCCCTTCATGGATAGTCAACTGCACTACTGAGCGATTTTTAACTGGATCCACTTTGAGGATTTCATAAACAGCTGGCTTGGTTTTCTTGCCATCAATCTCAAGTCCACGGGTCAAGGGGCGGAGATTATCCTTATTGGCCACACCTTTAACACGCGCGACATAGACCTTATCAATCTCATTACGGGGGTGAATCATCTCATCTGTAAAATCCCCATCATTGGTCAAAATCAAAACACCGGATGTATCCCAGTCCAAACGTCCCACAGGATAAATACGTTCTTTTACATTGGGCAAGAGATCCACAACAGTCTTGCGGCCCTTGTCGTCTGTCACACTGGAAATCACTCCACGTGGTTTATTAAGCAGATAGTAGACCTTTTCTTCGTTGTAGATGGGCTGGCCTTCCACTTCGACTTTGTCACCAGCCTTGATGGTCGTTGCGAGTTCACGTACCACTTGGCCGTTGACCGTCACCAAGCCTTGCTTGATCAACTCTTCTGCTTTTCTCCTACTGGCCACACCTGCGTGGGCAATATATTTATTGATTCTCATCTTCTTCTATCCTTTCACCAAATAATTGGCTTTCTTGCGCTTGAATTTCAAGCTCATCAATCACTGGCAATTCTTCCAAATGGTTAATTCCCATGTAATCTAGGAAATAATCCGTAGTCACATAAAGGTTGGGCCGACCCAAGACTTCTTTTTTCCCATCTTCTCGTATCAAGTCAAAGGCCTGCAACTTTGCCAAGGCCCCGCTCGAGTTGACCCCACGGATAGCATCGATTTCTATCCTTGTGATGGGTTGCTTGTAGGCAATGATAGACAAGGTTTCAAGGGCCGCCCGAGATAAACTCTGGTTGATGGGAGCTTTGGAATATTCCTTTAAAATCTCTGCAAATTGAGGCTTGGTCACCAATCTGTATGCTCCCCCTGTCTCAATCAGGGACAAGCTCGACTCCTGGTCTTTTTCATACTTTTGGGCTAATTTTTCTAAACTCTGCTGGATGCCTGTCGGGGGAAGCGATAGGAGTTCAGCCAACTGACGGACTCGAATCCCATCTTCACCTGCTACAAACAAGAGCGCTTCTATTTCTGCTAAAGTACTCATCTTTCCTCTCTATCAAGTCTAGCTTTGTGCCTCTTGACTTTCTTCCTTCTTTTCCATGAGATAGATATCTCCGAAACTCTCCTCTTGCACGAGGATCAGTTCCTGGGTTTTGATTAACTCTAGGGTTGCCAAAAAGAGGGTAATGACCTCTTGGATATTCTGGGCTTCCTTGAACAAATCCTGCAAACGTAACTGATCCCGTCCAGCCAAGGACTCTTTTACGATGACCATCATATCCTCAATCTTATACTCATCCCGCAAGATGGTCGTGTGGTTCTGAGCGAACTCCTCTTTTTTCTTGGCTAGGATATTTGAAAAAGCCAAAAAGAGGTCAATGGTCGTCCTGTCATGCACAAGCTCCGCATCTTCGTAGATCAACTCTGTCGGCGCTTTGGAATAGTACTGGGCCCGATCTTGGTGCTTAGCCTCCAAGTGCTCACCCAAGAGCTTGAACTTGCGGTATTCTTCGATTTGGGAGAGAAGGTCCTGCTCCAGGTCATCCTCTAAGTCTGTCACTTCTGCTACCTTTGGCAAGAGCTTGCGACTCTTGATCAGCATCAGCTGACTAGCCATGACCATATACTCGCCCGTCACTTCCAGACGCATGGCCTGCAGGGTTGAGACATAGGCTAGGTACTGTTCGATGACTTCTGTAATAGGCACATCGTAGATATCCATCTGGTACTTAGAAACCAAGTGCAAGAGCAGGTCCAGGGGCCCTTCAAAATCTTTTAATTTAATATCCATTATCTATATTTTTCTAAGGTCAGAACTGTTTTTAATCCTAATTTTTTTGCTATTTCGTACAAATCGACCTTGTTTTCTATTTGTCTTAGAATGAACTGTTCCCGCAAGGCTTGGGCTGATAAGGTTGGGAATCCTTTCTCCTTAACAAAGGACTCCAGCTGACGAAAGGCCCACTGACGAGAATAGGCTTTCCCTCCTCTTTCAAAAAGATAGGTCTGCCCCATCAAGGGTTCCAATTCTGAAAGCAAGGTCGTGGGAATAGTGACAATCCTCTGTTGGGAAGCCTTGTTGATTCGCAACACCTGAAAATCCAGATTGATATCCGCAACCTTGAGAGCTAAAATCTCACTTGGCAAGAGCCCTATTTCCAAGATAAGAAGCGCCAGCAAGCGTCCTTCTGGATAGTCACTTTCCTGCCAAAAAGACTCCAAGTCTAACAGTGCTGGCTTTTCGGTCTTCTTTTCAGCTTGTTTGGCTAATTCCAAACGGTAAAAACTGTCCACTTCTCCTTTTCGATAGAGAAAGTAGAGAAATTGGTTACAGGCCGAAAGTTTTCGCTTCTGAGCGCTGATTTTTAGATTGGCTAGCTGGGCTTGGTAAATCTTGAGACTGGTCTCAGAGACCCGCTCACCTACTATATCTAAAAATTGCTCCAGATCATACTTATAGGACTGCTTGGAATTGGCAGACAAACCCTGCTTTCCCTCTAAAAAGTCTGAAATCCTATCTCTCATTTGCATCGAATCTCATATTCCTTACTAAAGTCATGCAAGAGAGCATTGACGGCCTTGAGGATAGACTTGCGCGTGATGATTCCTTGGAAAATTCCTTCATCATCTACCACTGGCAAGAAGGGTTCATCCACCAGTTTATGGAGGACCTCTGTGATGTTATAGTCTGGAGCGACAACTGCCACATCCGTCTTGGTCATATTGACGATGTCTGTCGTTGCCATCTGCTCATCCGTCAAACCTTGCTCCATTTGATAAGCCAAAATGTCTCTCAGACCAATAGTCCCGACAAACCGTTTGTCAAAGGTCACAACAGGGATACGGGTATAGGTAATTTGACTCAACACTAAAATCGCATGGTCAGCGTTATGGGTATCAATCAAGGCTGCTAGATTCTCAGCAGGGGTAAGAAATGTCTCTTCCTGCTCCAGTAAAAATAGTTCAAATTCCTTGGCAATCATCGAGAAAACTCCTTGGACAAGCCTGGATAAACCTCATGATTACGTGTCAAAAAGTCCACTTTGAAATAGCTGTCATCAATCTCTACACGGGCATAGAGGCATTCTCTGATGGTTCCTCGTGGTTGGCTGATGGAGCCTGGATTGAGAAAGAGTGTTTTGCCTTCCATCCAAGCATTTGGCACATGCAAGTGACCATAGAGACAGATATCGGCATCTTCTTCCTGAGCCCAGTAGTCCAACTTTTGAAAGTTGAAATTGATATCAAACAAGTGTCCATGCGTCTGGATGATCTTGGTCGGACCAAGTTGAGTCACCAAACGTTCTGGGTAGCCAGCATAAAAGTCCATATTTCCTTTGACGACATGGATATCCTCCCAGAGCGGAGAGTCTGGACGGAGTTCTGAGTCACCATCGTGAAAAATGGCATCAACTTTACCCAGATAGCGGTTACGGATTTCTTCCACAATCAAGCTATCTCCGTGGGAGTCACTCATTACAATGATGGTTTGCTTTGCCATGATGGAAATACCTCCAAAAGTTTCTTAACGGCTAAGGCACGGTGGGATTGGCTATTTTTTTCTTCAAGGGTTAATTCAGCTGAGGATTTGCCTGTCTCTCCCACAAGGAAAAGGGGATCATAGCCAAATCCATTTTCACCCTTGGGTTCAAAGTTGATATAACCCGGCCAGTCAGCTTCGACGACCAAACTTTCCTTGTTTGGACTGGCTACAACCAGGGTCGTGTGGAATTGAGCGGAACGGTCCTTGAGATCAAAGACCATGGCCAATTCGTGCAAGAGTTTGGCATTGTTTTCTCGATCTGTCGCTCCCACTCCTGCAAAACGGGCTGACCAGACTCCTGGCAAACCGCCGAGGACATCGACTTTGAGACCTGAGTCATCTGCTAGCACCATCTTGCCTGTTAATTGGGAAATGGTTTCTGCCTTGAGGCGGGCATTTTCTTCAAAGGTCATGCCTGTTTCAGCTACTTCAGGCAGTTCTGGATAGTCATTGAGATTTTCCACATCATAGCCTAACTTGTCAAAGATAGCTCGGAATTCCTTGGTCTTGCCTTCGTTACGAGTCGCAATGAGCAGAGTTTCTCTAACCTTGCTAGTTTCAAAGAAGGCTTCTACATCGACTCCTTCTTTAGGCAATTCTACATGCAGGAGTTGCCCATTTTCAACCAAGAGCAGAGCCCCCTGACGTTGGATGACTTCTAGATTGCGGCCTGCTTCTGCATTTAAAATCTCAACGATAAAGGAGAGCAGACGAAAGTTAGAAGACCAGCGCATCACCGTTATCGTAATCGGAAAGCCATTTTCCTCGTCACGAAAAATCCGTGCTAAATCCATAAAATCAAGCTCGAGAGGATCTTTGATAAGGCTGTAGATGCCTCCATAGACATCCCAGACACCGACATACCAGTCCTGGTCATCCTTGTATTCATAAATTTTGTTTGTCATAAAGTTACATGCTCCACATGAATCTCTTTTTCCAGCCATTCTGCTCCAATCTGAGCAAAACTTTGGCTATTGGCTGTTGTGTAAAAACGATGTTGAAGAGGTCCCGCATCTCGGCTACGATTGATTTCAAAATAGTTCAGCAAAACCGAGATATCCCGTACACACTCTGCCCCACTATCGATGAGCTGAACCTTTGGTCCCATGACATTTTGGATGATAGGGCGAAGGAGTGGGTAATGGGTACAACCCAAAATCAGGCTATCCACCTTTCCAACCAAGGGACGCAGGGTTTCATAGACCACTTTCTTTGTTACACTGGTTGACAGGGCACCAGACTCCACCAAGGGGGCAAACTTGGGACAGGCCAAACTCTCCACCTGTAAATCCGGATCCAGATCATGGATTTTCTGACGGTAGATGTCTGATTGGACCGTCATGGGGGTTCCAATGACCCCGATTTTCCCACCTTGACTGGACTTGATAGCTGCCGAAGCTCCTGGCAAAATCACGCCTAAGACAGGAATGTCTAGTTTAGCCTTGATTTCTTCCCAGACGACCGCAGTCGCAGTATTACAAGCAATGACAATCATTTTGACATCCTTGGTCAAGAGAAAGTTGACCAACTGCCAAGTATATTCACGGATTTGCTCAGCAGGACGGGGACCATAGGGCGCCCGTGCCGAATCTCCAATATAGACGATTTCTTCATGGGGAAGCTGGCGCATGAGCTCACGAACAACAGTCAAGCCCCCGACACCCGAATCCAAAAAACCAATCGGTCGATTATCCATACAGTCTTCTTTCTAGTCTTTTTTCTGATTGATAGTTCATCATAATTACTCGTCCTAAATGAACGGATAGACAGCTTGATAGAATGGAAACTGCCTCTCTCTTAATCATAATCAAATATCAATAGAATGCAAGGAAAAAGTCTTATCCTTGAGAACTATTGAACATAGTGAGAAGTCTGGAACTTTCATCCCAGACTTTTCCTATTTATTTCTTTTTATTGTTAGCAAGGGCTGCTTTTTGTTGGCGGATGATTTGGTGGTAAACTTGTTGTACCTTGGCTTCGCTTGGTTTTTGACCATTTGCGCTCAAAAGAGCACGAACAGCCTCAGCGTTCAAACGTGGGTTGTCTGCAAATTCTTTTTCGATTTGCTTACGAACCAAGTACATCCCTCCAAGAGCTCCTCCTAGAAAAGCTAACACAATCAAGATAATTGCTAAAAGTAAATCCATTCTTTTTCTCCTGTTTCTTTTTGAGTCTTCTATATTATACCACAAAGTGACTTTCCTGACTAGTTTGTTTTACGCTTTCAAGAAGGGCAATAGGCGACAAAAAAAGGAGCCCTGCATTTCAATGAAAGAGAGCTCCTTGCTGCGTTTAATTTACATAAATAGCCAGTGTTTGATACGGTTTGAGCAGAATTTTTTCTGATACTTCTACATCTTCATAGTTTGAAATCAGAATCTGTCCATTTTGGTAGACCACTGGCAAGTCGATTTCCACTTCTGTGGCATAAAAGTTATTGAGCACCAATAACTTTTCATCCTCATACTGACGTTCAAAGGCATAGACTTGCTTACTATCTTCAAAGGCTGGTTTGTAGCTTCCTTCTGAAATGATCGGCATTTCCTTACGAAGTCGAATCAAGTCTTGGTAGAAGATGAAAATTGGGCCTTGGATGTCATTTTCTACGTTGATATCTTTATAGGATTTACCAGCTTTCAACCATGGAGTGCCTGTTGAAAATCCTGCATTTTCTGAAGCATCCCACTGCATGGGAATGCGTGAATTATCTCGTGACTTGGCCTGAATAATCTGGAAGGCTTCTTGCTCACTTTTCCCTTCTTTTAAGAGCATCTGATAAGCATTGATGGACTCGACATCCACATAGTCAGCCATGGAATCATAGTCTGGGTCAATCATTCCGATTTCCTCACCCATGTAGATATAAGGTGTCCCACGTGACAGGTGAATGCTGGCAGCCAGCATGGTCGCCCCTTCATTGCGGAAATGTTGAATATCGACAAAACGATTCAATGCTCGTGGTTGGTCGTGATTGTTCCAAAAGAGGGCGCTCCAGCCATTTTTATCACTCATCTCCTTGCCCCAGCTATGGTAGAGATTTTTCAATTCTTCAAAATCAAAGGGAGACAAGGTCCACTTTTGTCCATCCTTGTAGTCCACCTTGAGATGATGGAAATTAAAGGTCATGGATAATTCTTGACGATCAGGTGACGAATAGAGGACACAGTTTTCCATGGTTGTCGAGGACATTTCCCCAACAGTCATAAAGCTATCGTCAGTTCCAAAAGTGGCCTGATTCATCATCCGCAAATAGTCATGAACAATAGGCTTGTCTGTGTAAGCTAACTTTCCTTCATTGTCAGGGCAATCCACTAAGATCTCATCCTTGCCAATCAAATTGATCACATCAAATCGGAAACCTTTGACACCCTTGTCCCGCCAGAAGTTGACCACTTTGAACAACTCTTTGCGGACATTGGGATTGCGCCAGTTAAGATCTGCCTGAGTCTCATCAAAGAGGTGGAGATAATAGTTCCCTGTCTCCCCGAAAGGCGCCCAAGCAGAGCCACCAAACTTAGACAACCAGTCTGTCGGTTGATCTTGGATGAAGAAAAAGTCTTGGTAATACTTGTCACCAGCCAGGGCTTTCTGAAACCATTCGTGTTCTGTCGAACAATGATTGAGCACCATATCTAACATAAAGTCAATCTTGTACTCCTTACCAACACGAACCATCTCTTCAAAATCAGCCATATCACCAAAAAGTGGATCCACAGCCATATAATCTGAAATATCATAACCATTATCCCGTTGAGGACTTGGATAGAATGGATTGAGCCAGACCATATCTACACCTAGCTTCGCTAGATAGGGAATTTTTTCGATAATCCCACGGAAATCTCCAATGCCATTTCCAGTGGTGTCTTTGTATGATTTTGGATAGATTTGATAGACTACTTTTCGTTTATCAAGTGCCATCTGTTTCTCCTTTTCCGATAAAAGGGAGGAACCTGTGTTCCTTCCCTATTTGTGCTATTTTAATTAAATCCGTGTTGCAAACATGAGCGGTTGACCAGCTTGAATGATCGTCGGATAAGTTCCAGTGATAGTCGCTGTATAAGCATCTTGGTTGGTAATGATAACAGGAGTTTCTGTTACGAGACCCGCAGCCGTGATAGCATCTATATCAAAGCTAATTAGTCTCTGACCAACTGTGACGTGGGCTCCTTGGGCTACATGACTTTCAAATCCTTTGCCATCAAGACCTACTGTATCCATACCGATGTGGATGAGTAATTCCACTCCCTCATCAGAGACAATACCGATGGCATGCTTGGTAGGGAAAAGAACCGTCACTGTCCCATTGACAGGAGAAGTTAACTCACCTTGGCTTGGTTCAATAACCAAACCTTGTCCCATGACACCTGATGCAAAAACAGGGTCCGTCGCTTGACTCAATTCTTTCACTCGACCAGCAAGTGGGCTGACAATTTCTACTGGAGCATGGGGTACTGGCTCATGAGTCACAAATTCTGCTTCTTCTTGGGCAACGAATTCTACCTGCAAGGCTGTATCATCCTCTGTCTTTGTAAAGAGACCTACTTTGCGGAAGAAGAAAGTCAAAAGCATTGGAACAACAATAGCGACTAACATAGTTCCTGCAAATGGAAGCATGTATTGTGGTTGAATAGAAAGAATACCTGGCAATCCACCGATACCGATAGAAGCAGCAGTCACGTTAAATGTCACAGAAAGCATACCTGCAAGAGCAGAACCAATCATCCCAGCTACGAATGGATAGATGTATTTGACATTGACCCCAAAGAGGGCTGGTTCTGTAACGCCGAGATAGGCTGAAATGGTTGCAGGAAGTGAAACTTGAGCCTCACGCTCATCATGACGGTGCATGAAATAATAGGCAAATACGGCAGAACCTTGAGCAATATTAGAAAGAGCAATCATTGGCCAGAGGGCAGTTCCGCCAGCATCCGCAATCAATTGTGTATCAATGGCATTGGTCATGTGGTGAAGACCTGTGATGACAAACGGAGCATAGAGGGCACCAAATATCGCACCAAAGAGCCATTTAACAGGACCAGTTAATCCTGCCAAGACAACTGATGAAAGTCCTTGACCAATTGTCCAACCGATTGGCCCCAAGACAGTATGAGCCAAAATCAAAGCTGGAATTAAAGACAAGAAAGGTACAAAAATCATGGAAATCACTTCTGGAATATGCTTGCGCCAGAAGATTTCAAGATAAGACAGACTCAAACCTGCAAGCAAGGCTGGGATAACTTGTGCTTGGTAACCGATACGATTAACAGTGAAGTATCCAAAATTCCAAACCCAGTTTGCTGCAATCTCTTCTGTTGAAGTAGAAGCAACCGCATAGGCATTGAGCAACTGAGGCGATACCAAACAGATCCCGAGCACAATTCCCAAAATTTGGCTGGTTCCCATCTTACGAGAAACAGACCAGGTAATTCCTACTGGCAAGAACTGGAAGATAGCCTCACCAGGCAACCAGAGGAAGTGATTGACACCTGACCAAAACTGAGAATATTCTGTGATGGTCTTGCCATCCAACATCGACCAATGCACACCTTCCAAGACATTACGAAAACCGAGGATCAGTCCTCCGACAATCAAGGCTGGAATAATCGGAGTAAAGACTTCTGCTAGAGTGGTCATAATACGTTGAAGTACATTTTGATTGCTCTTAGCTGCGGACTTGGCTGCTTCTTTGGAGACACCCTCAATACCTGAAACAGCTGTAAAATCATTATAAAAAATCGGCACGTCATTCCCAATGATCACCTGAAATTGACCTGCATTGGTAAAGGTCCCTTTGACGGCTGGAATCGACTCGATGACCTTAACATTGGCCTTCTTTTCGTCACCTAGAACAAACCGCATCCGTGTCGCACAGTGGGTTACGGCAGTGACATTCTCCTTACCTCCGATTGCTTGAAGCAGATCTTTGGCTTCTTGTTCAAATTTTCCCATTTGATTCTCCTTATACTTGTCAAAGCAAGCTTGACTTGATAATTCTATTGTAAACGATACCAAACTTGTATGCAACTTGTTTGGTATAAAAAGAGGATTTTTTTGTAAAATTTCAAACACTTGTATGGTAAAATAGATACAGGTGTTCATTAAACTAGACTAAAAACCTATTTAAGGAAGCAAGATGAAGAAATACCAACAATTATTTAAGCAAATCCAAGAAAACATTCAGAACGAGACTTACGCTATCGGAGAGTTCCTTCCTAGTGAGCACGACCTCATGATCCAATATCATGTGAGTCGTGATACTGTCCGAAAGGCTCTTTCCTTACTCCAAGAGGAAGGATTGATCAAAAAGATAAAAGGGCAAGGTTCTCAAGTTGTCAAAGAAGAAACGGTCAATTTCCCTGTCTCCAACCTAACCAGCTACCAAGAGCTAGTCCAGAAACTTGGACTTCGCTCTAAAACCAACGTGGTCAGTCTGGACAAGATTATTATTGATAAAAAATCCTCACTGATAACCGGCTTTCCAGAGTTTCGGATGGTGTGGAAGGTGGTCCGCCAGCGTGTAGTGGACGACCTGGTATCCGTTCTGGATACGGACTATCTGGATATGGAACTAATCCCAAATGTCACTCGCCAAATTGCTGAGCATTCTATCTATTCTTATATAGAGGACGACCTCAAACTCCATATTGATTATGCTCAAAAAGAAATCACTATCGATCATAGTAACGATAGGGACAAGATTCTCATGGACATAGGCAAAGATCCTTATGTTGTGTCCATTAAGTCAAAAGTCTATCTCCAAGACGGTCGTCAATTTCAGTTCACTGAAAGTCGCCATAAGTTAGAAAAATTTCACTTTGTTGACTTTGCCAAAAGAAGTCAGAAATAAACACATACAGTTGGGAAGAATCTCAACTGTTTTTTGGTAATAAATGATCTAGTTAATCATTGGAAAAGAGGGACTCTATCCTGCTTATTCTACTATTTTAAGAAAAAACAACAGCAAATATGTATCTTGCTAAAAACCTCTTGACAAATAATAGGTAATCAGTAGAATGGGATTTAAATAGAAACAAAAATATAGGGATTTGTTTTACAAAATGTAAACGGTTCCAAAAAACTTAAAGGAGATTTCTATGGACAAAAGATTTTGGGAGAAATCCTGTCGCTATAGCATCCGCAAGCTGACGGTTGGGACTGCTTCTGTTTTACTGGGGGTCGTTTTTCTAGTCAACCACACTGTAGCCGCAGACAGTGTTGAGGTTAAGCAAACTGAAGCAACCTCTGTCGAAGCTATCACTAAGCCTGATAGTGAGCCCAAAGCAGCTGAAGCCACTGAAACTACAAATCCGTCTCTAGCCGAAAGTCCAGTAGTTTCCGAAAGCAAGCCAGCTAACGAGACTCAAAAGACAAATAGTCAAGCTAGTGAAGAAGCCATTGTAGAAGCTAAAGAAAATAAGGAACCTGAAAAAGCAGATCAGCCGGTGACAAAGCAAGAAAACTATCAACTCAACTACGATCAGCCAACAGCTCCCTCCTATGATGGATGGGAGAAACAAGCCCTCCCTGTCGGAAATGGAGAAATGGGAGCCAAGGTTTTCGGACTCATTGGGGAAGAGAGAATCCAGTACAACGAAAAGACCCTCTGGTCAGGAGGACCACAACCCGATAGCACCGACTATAACGGAGGAAACTACAAGGATCGCTACAAGGTCTTAGCAGAGATACGCAAAGCCCTCGAAGCTGGCGACCGCCAAAAAGCCAAACAACTGGCTGAACAAAATTTAGTTGGGCCAAATAATGCCCAGTATGGACGTTACCTAGCCTTTGGTGATATCTTCATGGTCTTTAATAACCAGAAGAAAGGACTAGATACTGTAACTGATTATCACCGTAATCTAGACATCACCGAAGCTACTACGACCACTTCTTACACCCAAGATGGGACGACCTTCAAACGCGAAACCTTCTCCAGCTATCCTGATGATGTCACCGTGACCCACTTGACCAAAAAAGGAAACAAGACACTTGACTTTACCCTTTGGAACAGTTTGACAGAAGACTTGCTTGCTAATGGCAACTACTCTTGGGAATATTCCAACTATAAGAATGGTCATGTCACTACAGATGCAAACGGAATCCTTCTAAAGGGAACTGTTAAAGATAACGGCCTCAAATTTGCATCCTATTTAGGAATTAAAACGGATGGAACAGTTACTGTTCAGAATGAGACACTAACCGTTACAGGCGCAAGTTATGCGACCCTCTATCTCAGTGCTAAGACTAACTTTGCTCAGAATCCAAAAACCAACTATCGAAAAGACATTGACCTCGAAAAAACAGTTAAAGGTATTGTCGAAGCAGCTAAGGCCAAAGACTACGAAACACTTAAAAAGGCCCATATCAAGGACTATCAAAGTCTCTTTAACCGCGTTAAACTAAACCTAGGTGGAAGCAAGACTGCTCAAACGACAAAAGAGGCCCTTCAAGGCTATAACCCAGAAAAAGGGCAAAAATTGGAAGAACTCTTCTTCCAATACGGCCGATATCTACTCATCAGTTCGTCTCGTGATCGGACAGATGCCCTTCCTGCCAACCTACAAGGAGTCTGGAATGCTGTAGACAATCCACCTTGGAACGCTGACTACCACCTCAATGTCAATTTGCAAATGAACTATTGGCCAGCCTACATGAACAACCTGGCTGAAACAGCCAAGCCAATGATCAATTACATTGACGACATGCGCTACTATGGTCGTATTGCTGCCAAAGAATATGCTGGTATCGAATCCAAAGACGGACAAGAAAATGGTTGGCTGGTCCACACCCAGGCGACACCATTTGGTTGGACTACTCCTGGTTGGAATTACTATTGGGGTTGGTCGCCAGCAGCTAATGCCTGGATGATGCAGAACGTCTATGACTACTATAAATTCACCAAGGATGAGACTTATCTCAAAGAAAAGATTTATCCAATGCTCAAGGAAACAGCTAAGTTCTGGAACTCCTTCTTGCACTATGACAAGGCTAGTGATCGTTGGGTGTCTTCTCCATCCTACTCACCAGAACACGGGACTATTACGATCGGAAATACCTTTGACCAATCGCTAGTCTGGCAACTCTTCCACGACTACATGGAAGTCGCCAACCATCTGAAAGTCGACCAAGACTTAGTCACAGAGGTCAAAGCTAAATTTGACAAACTAAAACCACTTCACATTAACAAAGAGGGACGCATCAAGGAATGGTACGAAGAAGACAGCCCGCAATTCACCAACGAAGGGATTGAAAATAACCACCGCCATGTTTCCCATCTGGTTGGTCTCTTCCCAGGTACACTCTTTAGCAAGGATCAGGCTGAATACCTAGAGGCTGCGCGTGCAACCCTCAATCACCGTGGAGATGGTGGGACTGGTTGGTCTAAGGCAAATAAAATCAACCTCTGGGCTCGTCTCTTAGACGGTAACCGTGCCCATCGCTTACTCGCTGAACAGCTCAAGTACTCAACTCTAGAAAACCTTTGGGATACCCACGCGCCTTTCCAAATCGATGGCAACTTTGGAGCAACTAGTGGGATGGCAGAAATGCTCCTGCAATCTCATACCGGCTATATTGCACCATTGCCAGCCCTTCCAGATGCTTGGAAAGACGGACAGGTTTCTGGTTTGATTGCCCGTGGTAACTTCGAAGTCAGCATGAAGTGGAAAGATAAAAACCTTCAAAGCTTGTCCTTCCTTTCAAATGTTGGTGGGGACCTGGTTGTAGACTATCCAAATATCGAAGCCAGTCAGGTTAAGGTCAATGGCAAAGCAGTCAAGGCAACTGTCCTCAAAGATGGCCGCATCCAACTGGCAACACAAAAAGGTGATGTCATTACCTTTGAACATTTCCCTGGTCGTGTAACCAGTCTGACAGCAGTTCGACAAAATGGAGTCACTGCCGAACTCACCTTCAACCAAGTAGAAGGAGCTACCCACTATGTCATCCAAAGACAAGTAAAAGACGAATCTGGCCAAACCTCTGCAACTAGAGAATTTGTAACCAATCAAACCCACTTTATCGACCGATCACTAAATCCTCAACTCGCCTATACTTATACCGTCAAGGCGATGCTGGGTGAAGTGTCCACACAAGTATCTGAACAGGCAACTGTAGAAACTCCTAGTGAATTGATGGATGACCGAGACAGTCGTATCCAGTACGGAGCTGCCTTTGGAAACTGGGCAGACTCAGAATTATTTGGAGGAACGGAGAAGTTTGCTGACCTTTCAAAAGGAAACTACACAGACCAAGACGTGACTGCTACCATTCCTTTCAATGGTGTGGGTATCGAAATCTATGGACTGAAATCGTCTGAACTAGGTCTTGCCACTGCTAAAATTGATGGCAAAGAAGTCGGCGAACTTGACTTCCATACTGCTGGGGCAACTGAAAAAGGTAGTCTCATCGGTCGCTTCACAGGATTGTCTGACGGACCTCACACATTGACTCTTAGTGTTAAACGTGAACACAAAGGACGTGGTAGTGAGCGTTCGAAAATTTCATTAGACTACTTAAAAATCCTAGCAGGAACAGACAATACGATTGAAAAAATGGATGATCGTGATTCGCGCATCCAGTATGGTGCCCAGTTTAAGGACTGGTCTGACCCTGAACTCTACGGAGGTACGGAAAAATACGCTGATATTAACAACAGCGACTCTAGTGCAGCTTCAGAAGCTCAGGCAACTATTTCCTTTACAGGGACGGGTATTCGTATCTTTGGCTTAAAGAGCCTCGCTCTTGGACGAGCACGTGTTACACTAGATGGCAAAGAAATGCCAAGTCTAGACTTCTACACTTCAGGTGCAACTGAAAAGAGAGCTTTTATTGGCGAATTTACAAATCTCACTGACGGTCCGCATACCCTGACATTACAAGTTGATCCAGATTCGCCAGAAGGTCGCAAGAAAATCTCTCTAGACTCCTTTGATATCATCAAAGCTCCTGCTGTTGGTATAGATAGCCCGAGCATTGCGCCTCTTAAGGAAAATGACAAAACCATTTCCTTAAGCCTACCAGCTGGAGATTGGGAAGCCATCGCAGTGACCTTCCCAGGAATCAAAGATCCTCTAGTTTTGCGTAAGGTGGATGAAACGCATCTAGTTACAAGTGGAGATCAGACTATCCTATCAATCCAAGACAATCAGGTTCAAATCCCAATCCCTGAAGAAACCAATCGCAAAGCTGGAAATGCCATTGAAGCTTATACCATTCAAGGTACTACCACAAGCAGCCCTATCGTAACCGTCTTTACTAAAAAGGATGAAAAGAAAGTCGATAAGAAGCGACCAACTACAAGCAAGGGGGACGAACCAGCTCCTACTGTTGAAATTCCGGAATACACCGAGCCTATCGGAACGGCAGGGCAAGAAGAGCCACCTACAGTTGAAAAGCCTGAATATACTGATCCTTTCGGAACCGCAGGGCAAGAGGAACCGCCTACAGTGACAATTCCTGAATACACTGAGCCTATCGGAACTGCGGGAGAACAAGAAGCTCCAACAGTTGAAATTCCTGAATACACCGAACTAATCGGAACAGCAGGGCAAGAGGAAGCTCCTACTGTTGAAAAACCTGAATACACTAAACCTATCGGAACTAGCGGAGATCAGGCTGCTCCAACCCTTAGCCTTCCTGACTATCCAGTTCGAGTCTTAAAAGATAAGGAAACTGGAGTGGAAATTATTGGTGGAGTCACTGACTTAGAAGGAATTTCTCATATCTCTAGCCGACGTGTCCTAGCTCAAGAACTCTTTGGTAAAACCTATGATGCTTATGACCTACAACTTAAAAATCCAACAGATCATAGCTTGCAGCCACAAAGCTCTGTCTTGGTTCGATTGCCTATTTCAGCTAACGTAGAAAAGGTCTACTATATTACTCCGACCAAGGAGTTGCAAGCCCTTGATTTCGACGTTCGAGAAGGAAAAGCAGAATTCATCACTAATCATTTCAGTACCTATGCTGTCGTCTATCAAGCAACTGGAACCAGCTCTAACACTGAGGATAAACCAAGTACTTCAGATGAAGAAGCCTTGGCACACGAGGCTGAACAACTTTCAGCTAGTCCTAGCCTTGCAAAAGCTGGAAATCATTCTCCTAAAGAACAACTTCCAGCAACAGGGGAAGCATCCAACCCACTCCTCTTCTTAGCAGGCCTCAGCCTAGCCCTTACAGCCACTTTTATGTTAAAAGGAAGAAAGGATGAATCCATCTAACTTTTAACATCACAAAAACAGGATGAAGAACAACTTCATCCTGTTTTATTTTTTAATCAAAGGTTATTTTACAGCAGGTATAAAAAGGCTAAGGTCAAGAGACTTGCTAGAAGCCCAACTCCCCAAAAGAAGAAGTCAACCTTCCACTCGCTCCAAGGATTGCCCTTGCCTGAGAATCCTCCAAGCTCAAAATGATGATGCACAGGTGTCATACGGAAAATACGCTTTCCACCACTAAGTTTGAAGTAGGTAACCTGCATCATGACAGAGCTTGTCTCAAAGACATAGATAATCCCAATCAGCAAAAGGGTCCATTCTTGGTGGAGCGCCATAGAAATAGCTGCCAGCATCCCACCTAGTGCCAAACTTCCCACATCTCCCATGAAGACCTTGGCAGGTTTGTGGTTAAAGACAAAGAAACCTAGCAAACCACCAATCATGGCAAGAATCACAAGAAGAATATCCAGTTGATTTTGCATATAAGCAATCACACCGTAAGCTGATAAGCTAATCACCACGGAAATACTCGCTAAGCCATCAATCCCGTCAGTCAGATTCACCGCATTGGAAAAACCAACTAGCCAGAAAAGGGCAAAGAAAATATAGAAAATACCCAGATGTACTTGGTAGCCAAAGACTGAAAGCATGTCGCCACCACGCTCATAAAAGAGGTAGAAAATCACTCCTCCAAGCAGCTGGAGAGCAAGTTTTTGCTTGGGATTTAATCCTTCGTTGATTTTACGAAAGACCTTGAGGAAATCATCCAAAAAACCTACCAAACCATACAAAACCAAGATAAACAAAATCATGCCTACATTGTTGGTCAATTGTTGGGTAAAGAGAGCAGCCAGAAAGCTCACAACTACTGCAACGATAAGGAAGACAAGACCTCCCATGGTTGGAGTCCCAGCTTTAGCTTGGTGTTGTTTGACATCCTCGTGCATCTGCTGACCCGTAATCTGTGCTTTTCGATAAAATCGGATAAAGGCTGGAATACCTATCAAGGTCAATAGAAAGGCCAGAATTCCAGCACTAATGGAACTAATCATCTTAATCTCCTAAAGTTATTTTCATTTTTTTAATGTCTTTGAGGGCAGTATTGGCACGGACACTTTGTTTCTTGACCGTTTTGCCACTACCTTCCCACTCGACTTCTATATTCAGCCATTTGGCAAATGTTTGCACATTTTCATCTGTCCAGCCATACATATCAGGCATTTCTTCGACCTTATCAGACAGGATCAAGATCTGCTGATTGGCTTCCAAATTATCTCCTTCAGAAACCGAGAGTTCCTTGATCTTGGTTCCTGTTCCGATAACAATTGGTTGGACCAGGTTTCGGCGCAATTCTTCTGCTAGGTCACCCGGAGTAAAGTCTTTGGTAGCCGGCATAGCATAGCTTGTCGTCTTGCTGACCTGATCCAAGTTCTTGGCAGTTGACTGAAGATTGAGGGATTCTTTCATAGCAGAAGCTCGCTCAAGGATTGGGTTGGCAAACTCTCCCAGCTGAACGCCTGAATAATGCTCTGGCTGTTGCACCGTCACATAGAGGATAAAGTCAGGATTCTCTGCAGGATGCATTGACACAACAGAGAAGATATAGTTGGTTTCACCTGTCAGGTAGCCCCCATTCTTCTCATCGGCAATCTGAGCAGTCCCTGATTTGAGGGCCACATTCTGACCTGGAACATTGACATTTGGTTTTCCTGTACTGTGGTTGTACATGGTACCGTAGACAGGATCTGTTCCGACCATGACCATGTGCTCCCGAGTAGAGGACGCTGCTGCTTTTGACACAGGATTTCCGACAATTTCTTTTTGAGACTTACGAACAGACTGGTCATTCGGGTCATAGAGGGCGCTGATAAATTTCGGTTCCAACATAATCCCATCGTTGGCAATGGCTGTAAAGGCACGAAGCATCTGGGTCTGGGTAACAGAAATCCCTTGTCCAAATGAACTCATGGCGATATTGACAATGTTATCAGCAGGCAATTGACCTGTGTACTCATCTGCCAGACCAAAACGGGTCGGTACCCCAAACTTAAAACGGTTGAGGTAGTCCAGCCAGGTTGCATCTCCCATCTTTTGCTCAAGCAAGGTCATTCCAATATTACTTGAGTGGGCAAATCCTTGAGAGAAGGTCATGGTGCCACCACTAGTCAAGCCTTCATTGACGTCCCAGTCTCGAATGGTCGCATCTGCTATTTTCAATTCACTACTGTTAAAGTATTCACCACCAGGGAAGGTATTGTTATCAATGGCTGAAGCCAACATCATCACCTTCATGGTTGATCCTGGCTCGTAGTTACTTTGATAAAGAATATCTCGCCAGACAAAGTCTTTTGTGATGCCATCCTTGGTATCTGCATTAAAGGTCGGCCGTTGGGTCGTAGCCAGGATTTCCCCTGTTTTAGCGCTGACCAAGGTAGCTGTCATATACTTGCCTTTTACCTTTTCCTGGAAGGCATCCATCTGGGTTTCCATAAAGGATTGCAAGGGACTAGAAAGGGTTGTGTAGACATCTTTTCCATCTACTGTTTGTTGAGAAGCTTGATCTGTACCCGGAACAATATTTCCCAGACGATCTTTCTCATAGGTGATGATCCCATCTGTACCCGCCAGAATGTTATTTAAAGAACTCTCCAATCCAGATGTCCCAATCAAACGTTTGGTGCCATCCTCATTTTCATGGAGTTGCGCTAAACCGATAAAGGAAGAAGCAAACTGTCCATTGGGATAACTGCGGTTAGGGCTAGTTGTAAAGTCAACTCCCTCAACGCCAGCTGTTTTAAGGTCATTTTTAATGGCCATCATATTGGCATAGGTAATCCCATTTCCCTTGGTACCAAAAGACACCTGTTTTAGATCTGGCTGAGAAAGTTGTTCCTTGACATAAGACTCCTCCATATCGAGGTATTTATGGAAAATTTCAGCTACCTTATTAAATTGAGAATCTTCTACATAGAGAATTTTGCCTGTTGCTGACTTGTAGGTCTTGTCAATAACAGCATAAATATTATAAGAAGTTGCATCCTCAGCAATAGGCGTTCCATTACGATCGTAGATGGTCCCCCGCTTGGCTGGAATCGTCTTGGTTGTTTGGTGAACCTTTTTGGCCTCTTGAACCAAATCCTTACCAAATTTTTTACCCGTTCCGATAATAACCGCAAAGTTCACCAAAAAGACAGCGAAGAGTATGACAGCCAATAAACTCAGGCTTTTCCCTACTCTTCTGCGGTTTTCTTCTGGAGATTTACGATTACGAACGGCATAACGGATGATTTTTTCTTTCCACTGTTTCATTTCTTACTCCGTTGCTCGGATATTTTCGTTATTCAGCTGCAAATCCTTAGAGTTTGCAATTTCTTTCAAACGTTCTGAACGAATCAATTCATTAACCTCTTGCTTGGCATCGTCGAGCTCTGTTTTCTTTTCTTCGATTTGAGCATTGACCTTGGTCAATTCATTCTGAACTTGTAATAGCTTGGTCTGCATAAACACAACGCTAATTGCCAGGATAATCATTGTTGCAGCAATCGAAACATAGAAGGCCTTTTCCACACGTGAAAAACCTTTAAACTTCGTTTGCAATAACTGGCTTGTTTTTTCGATTCTTTCTGCCATGTTTTTCCTCTTACTTGTGAATTTTTCTAGCCACGCGCAACTTAGCTGAATGCGAACGATTGTTGGCTTCTAGCTCTTCAGCACTTGGCAAGATTGGCTTGCGGGATACCAATTCCATCTTGGGCTTAAGGTCATCTGGAATAAAGGGCAAGCCTTTGGGAACTTCCACTGTTGAAGCTTCCTTGAATAATTGCTTGGTCAAGCGGTCTTCCAGCGAATGGAAGGTAATGACCGAGATTCTCCCATCTAGAGCCAGCATGTCCATGGCCTGCTGGATGGATTCATCTGCAGCGCCCAGCTCATCATTGACTTCGATTCGGATAGCCTGAAAAATCTGCTTGGCAGGGTGCCCCTTTTTCTTGAGCTCCTTGGCAGGCTTGGCCGACTTGATAATCTCTGCCAACTCCGTCGTTGTCTCAATTGGTTTCACCTCACGCGCTTGCTCAATCTTGCGGGCAATTTGTTTAGAAAACTTATCCTCACCATACTTGAAAAAGATCCGAACCAAGTCATGATAGTCATAATGATTGACCACCTCATAGGCCGTCAGACTAGCTTCCTGATTCATCCGCATATCCAGTGGCGCATCCTTTTTATAAGAAAAGCCACGCTCACGCTGATCCAGCTGAGGACTGGACACTCCCAAGTCATAACAAATTCCATCAATTTCCTGGACACCAGCCTCCTGCAAACGTGCCTGCAAATGACGGAAGTTATCCTTGATAAAGGTTACCATCCCCTTTTCGATATAGGGTGCCAACCGTTTATGCGCGTTGTCAATGGCATTCTGGTCCTGGTCAAAGGCATAGAGATGCCCTTTTTCACTTAATTTACTTAATAAATATTCGCTATGGCCTGCTCCACCCAAAGTCGCATCAACGTAGATACCGTCAGGTTTTACGTCAAGCATATCAATCGTTTCATAAAGTAAGACCGTTACATGATGAAATTCTTTTGTCATATCCTATCTATTTTACCACAAATCTGACCAGCTTGCACTTGTCAGACAAGGCTAAGTTTCTTCGAAAAAAATTCTCAAAAATATGTCATATATACTTGACATCTCATCCCCGAAAGAATATAATATAGTCAAATATATACGACATATCAGAAAGGAGACCCTATGAATCGTGTCAAAGAATTCCGCAAGGAACTGGGCATTTCCCAGCTCGAGCTCGCCAAAGATATCGGTGTCTCGAGACAGACCATCAACATGATTGAAAACGACAAGTACAATCCCACCCTGGAACTCTGTCTCAACCTCGCCCGCAGCCTCCAAACTGACCTCAACAGTCTCTTTTGGGAAGACGATTTTTAAAAAAGGAGCAAACAAATGAAAAAAGAAACTCTCACTGACAAACTCATCAAACGCACATACGGCATTTCTGGCCCCCTTGACGAACACAAACGGCGCGAGGCCGATCGTATCGGGAATCAGGTCTTTATCGTTCTCTTTTATCTCATGATATTTGGCAACCTCATCCCCTTTGTCCTTGCTTATAAATACCCACAAATTGTCGCTATCGGCTATCCTCTCGTGGTGTTTGGCATTTCGATGATGGCTGCCCTCTATGTGGCCTCTCAAACCAAGAAAACGGGCATCACAGCTATTGATCCCGAAATGCTGAGTCAAAAAGAAAGCAAACAGCTACATCTTCCGGGTCTAAAAGCCGGTCTAATCTATGGCATGGGCATGTTCTTTGGAATACCGCTTCTGAATGTCCTAACCGATGATAGCAAGGATTATCTTGGTTCTCTTTTAAATACAGGGCATTTTGTATCAACTATCCTAGCTACCCTCTTCTTCGGAGTGACCATACAAATTATCGTCTCTCTTCGCATTCGAAAAGCCAAGAAAGACCAAGAAGACGACTAGGAGGTGCCTTATGAAATCACTAGCTAGACTACTGATCAGTCATGTTTTTATCAGTATCTTTGTTACCTTTTTCCTACTTTCTGGACATATTGAGCATCCTTTCTTGATTATCTTTCTTTTATTCCTTCCTGTATTGAACAAGGGACAGAGATTCCAGAAAATCCAATCAAAAAAAATACGTCTTCTAAACTCATCTCTCTGTTTTATCCTCGTATCCTTTCCACAACTTTTAACAAATCCTATGGATTGGAGATACCTGGTATTTCTAATAATCTGTATCATTTTTAGTTTGGTTTACTTCTATACTCTCTATCAACTCTTTAAAGAAGTCAATCAAAAATCACTCATTTAGGAGATTACTCCCATGAAAAAAGAAGATTTCACCACTCGCTTACTCAAACTATTCTTTCACATACAAGGGCCTTTTGATGAATGTCGTCAAGAGATAATCTACAGGGCTTGTGCCCGTGCCTTGATCCAAATCGTTTACTCCTCCCTCCTACTCTTCTTGTTCTATCTCCTATTTGGACGCTTCATAGAGTTGGTTCGAGAGGCCATGCCCTACCTCTATTTTGGACTTATCTTCGTCCTCTCATCTAGGGCGAGACTAGCAGTTCGCGACTTACATTTGGACAAGGATGACCAGTCCGAAATCCATCACAAAAGCTACAGCAAAAGTCAAATCAAAGTTCGTAGTTGGGGTGTATTCATCAGTATTCCAATTGGCTTGTTTGTCTTATCAGCCTTTCACAAACTCTTTGTTCAGCATCTCCCCCTCAATACCTTTTGGGACAATCTCTCCCAGTTCGATAAAATGCTCCCTTTACTAGTCTTAGGTTTGGGAATTGGTGCCATCTTTGGAACCATGACCTACACCTTTTTATCGGAACACGAGATGAAACACTCTGAATCAGGAATGCATAAGGAGAATATAGAAAAATGACCAGTATATATGATTTTTCTGTTTTGAACCAAAATAATCAAGCAACTCCCCTGGATAGCTATCGTGGCAAGGTTCTCTTGGTTGTCAACACTGCTACTGGATGTGGTTTAACGCCCCAGTACCAGGGGCTTCAAGAACTCTATGAACGCTATCAAGATAAGGGCTTTGAAATCCTAGATTTCCCTTGCAATCAGTTTATGGGACAAGCACCCGGCAGCGCAGAGGAAATCAATAGCTTCTGCAACCTACACTATCAGACCACTTTCCCTCGCTTTGCCAAGATCAAGGTCAACGGCAAGGAAGCAGATCCTCTTTATGTTTGGCTAAAAGACCAGAAAACTGGCCCGCTAGGAAAACGAATCGAATGGAATTTTGCTAAGTTTCTCATTGGTCGAGATGGGCAAGTCCTTGAGCGCTTCTCTTCCAAAACAGACCCCCAAACCATCCAAGAGTCTCTCCAAAAAATACTCTAATTTCTTTTTAAAACGTATCCTTTCATTTAGTTTGAGCCTTGAAAGGATGCGTTTTTTCTTTAAAAAGTAACTGATTTTCTTTAATTTATATTTATTTTTTTGCTTTTTGCTATTGCAATTCTTTCATTAATTTAGTATATTTGTTATATTAAAAGTTTTCAGTCATTTTAAGGGAGAAATGACCTTTTAAATTTTTTTATCTTAAAATGAAAGCGCTTTATAAAACAGGAGGTAAGGTGGCTTACAAATTATCAGAGAGTTTTTTCATTAAATCAAGTTGTAACCAAGTCAGACTTGGGCTTGGGCAGTAGCTGACTGCCTTTCTAAAAACTAGGAGTATATTATGAATCGATACCTTTTTGAAAAAGGGCAAACATTTAGCATTCGGAAGTTGACTGTAGGCGTGGCATCTGTTATCGTGGGACTGGCATTTTTTGCTTCTGGAACCGTGCGTGCAGACGAAACGTCTCCTGCCACGACATCCAATTTAGATCAGCAAATGAAACAAGTCACAGATATAGAAGAGACCAAGGCTGAACCAGTCAAAAAAGAAGGTCGTGTAGAAGCTGAAAAACAAGAAACATCTGTTGCCGATACCAACAGTGCTGACTTGCTCCCTGAAGACATTCAGGACCGTGCCTATCCCGACACACCTGTCAAAGAACTCGATACGACTACTATCGTTGACCAGAAAGCTAGTCCAAAGGTAGAAACTAAGAGCATTCTAAAGGACAAGGAAGAAGCTCCAAAAGAAACTGAGAACGGAAACCGTGCCATCATTAACGGTGGACAAGACCTCAAACACATCAACTACGAGGGACAACCTGCAACTGCTGCTACTATGGTTTACAGCACTTACAATGCAGGACAACAACGCTACCTCGTTTCAGGCTCAGGTATCTTTGTAGCCCCTAACCTGATCCTTACCGTTGCTCACAACTTCCTAGAGGCCAATAAAGAAACTGGCGAAGGTCACATTCGTGGTGGAAAATCTGCCCAGTTCTACTATAACGTTGGTTCAAACAGCGAAAAGAAAAACTCACTGCCATCTTCTGGAACTACGGTTTTATTCAGAGAAAAGGACATCCATTTCTGGAACAAGAAAGAGTTTGGAAAAGGCTATAAAAACGACCTTGCTCTTGTAGAAGCTCCTATTCCTCTTCCGATTGCTAGTCCAAACAAAGCAGCAACCTTTGCGCCTTTAGCGGAGCACAAGACGCATCAGCCGGGAGAAGCCATCAGTACGATTGGCTACCCAACTGACTCGAGCTCAAAAGAACTGAAACAACCTATCCTAGCTGGTCAGCTTTACAAGGCAGATGGGACCATCCGATCTGTTGAGTCCTATGATGATAAGGGAACGACTGGTATCACCTACAAAACCACTTCTGTATCTGGTTTGTCTGGTGGCGGGATTGTCGATAGTCAAGGAAAAGTTCTGGGGGTGCACCAACACGGAACCGTTGACAATGGTGTGGCTGAAAAGGATCGCTTTGGTGGTGGACTCGTCCTTTCACCTGAACAACTGAAATGGGTGAAGGACATGATTGCCAAGTATGGTGTGAAAGGCTGGTACCAAGGAGATAATGGAAATCGTTACTACTTTACCGATGAAGGACGTATGCTTCGGAATGAGAAAGCTGTTATCGGAAGCAACGAATATTCCTTCAACCAAGATGGGATTGCTACTTTGACCAAGGGAGTTGAATACGGTCGTGTCCTTATCCAACACGAAGACGAGGAAGGAAATCCTGTCAAAGATAATGATACCTTTATCGAACAGACAGCTGTTGATTCTCCATTTGATTACAATTTCAAAAAAGAAATCGAGAAAACGGACTTCTATCAAAAAAATAAAGACAAGTACGAAATTGTATCCATTGATGGCGTAGCAGTCAATAAACAACTAAAAGATACTTGGGCTGAAGATCACAATGTTGTCAGCAAAGCGCCTGCCGGTACACGTGTCATCAAGGTTGTCTATAGAGTCAACAAAGGCTCTTTTAAAGTTTACTACCGTCAAAAAGGAACAAGTACTGAACTAGCTGAGGCAACAGTTGATAACAATGAAGGCCAAGAATATGAGGTTTCCTTTGTCAACACCTTCCATGCAAAAGACATTACTGGCTACCGTCCAGTTAAGGCTAGCTTGGAAGCAACTATCCAGCAAAAAGGGGTGAATGAGGTCGTCTTTGAATACGAACCAATCGCTGATACAGCCAATCCAACAACTCCGACTCCTCCAGTTGCTCATCCAGAAGATAAAGAAACTGAGATTGGCAACCATGGACCTCTTCCAAGCAAGGCCCAACTCGATTACCACAAGGAAGAATTGGCAGCCTTCATCCACTACGGAATGAACACTTATACCAATTCTGAATGGGGAAATGGAAAAGAAGACCCTCGATACTTCAATCCAACCAACTTGGATACAGACCAATGGATTCGCACCCTGAAGGAAACTGGCTTCAAACGGACCATTATGGTTGTTAAACACCACGACGGTTTCGTTGCTTATCCATCTAAGTACACCAACCATACCGTAGCTGCTAGCCCATGGAAAGATGGTAAGGGTGACCTTCTCGAAGAAGTTTCCAAGTCTGCTAGCAAGTACGACATGAACATGGGTGTTTACCTATCCCCATGGGATGCCAACCATCCTAAATACCATGTCGCAACCGAAAAAGAATACAACCAATACTATCTCAACCAGCTGAAAGAAATCCTTGGTAATCCGAAATACGGAAATAAAGGCAAATTTATCGAAGTTTGGATGGACGGTGCACGTGGTAGCGGTGCCCAAAAAGTAACCTATACCTTTGATGAATGGTTCAAATACATCAAAGAAGCCGAAGGAGATATCGCCATCTTCTCTGCTCAGCCGACAAGCGTTCGCTGGATCGGAAATGAACGAGGTATCGCAGGTGACCCTGTCTGGCATAAAGTCAAACGTGCCAACATCACAGACGATGTGAAAAATGAATACCTCAACCATGGTGACCCAGATGGTGATATGTACTCTGTAGGGGAAGCTGACGTTTCGATCCGTTCGGGCTGGTTCTACCATGACAATCAACAGCCGAAATCACTCAAAGAGTTGATGGACATCTACTTCAAGTCTGTTGGTCGTGGAACCCCACTCCTTCTCAATATTCCACCAAATAAAGAAGGAAAATTTGCAGATGCGGATGTGGCTCGCTTGAAGGAGTTCAAGGCAACTCTAGACCAAATGTATGCGACTGATTTTGCCAAAGGGGCAACTGTAACAGCAAGTTCTACCCGTCAGAACCACCTCTACAAAGAAAGTCACCTGACAGACGGTAAAGATGATACTAGCTGGGCGCTCTCAAATGATGCCACAACCGGTAGCTTTACAGTTGATTTAGGACAAAAGAGGCGTTTTGATGTTGTTGAACTCAAGGAAGATATCGCCAAAGGCCAACGTATCTCTGGTTTCAAGATTGAAGTCGAAATCAACGGACGTTGGGTGACATACGGTGAAGGTTCGACCGTTGGTTACCGTCGCTTGGTTCAAGGCAAGCCTGTAGAGGCACAAAAAATCCGTGTGACCATCACCGGTGCTCAAGCAACTCCAATCTTGACCAACTTCTCAGTCTACAAGACACCAAGCAGCATTGAAAAGACAGATGGCTACCCTCTTGGACTTGAATACCACTCAAACACAACGGCAGATACAGCTGGAACAACTTGGTACAATGAATCTGAAGGTGTTCGTGGCACTTCTATGTGGACCAATCAAAAAGATGCCAAAGTAAGCTATACCTTCACAGGAACCAAGGCCTATGTCGTCTCTACGGTCGATCCAGGTCATGGAGAAATGTCCGTCTACGTTGATGGTCAAAAGGTTACCGATGTCCAAACTAAGAATGCTAGCCGTAAACGTAGCCAAAAAGTCTTTGAAACAGATGATTTAGCACCTGGTCAACACACCATTACCCTCGTTAATAAAACAGGTGAACCAATTGCTACAGAAGGAATCTATACCCTAAACAATGATAGCAAGGGAATGTTTGAACTCGAGTCTACCAACTACGAAGTCGAAAAAGGAAAACCAGTCACTGTTAAAATTAAACGTGTTGGTGGAAGCAAGGGGGCTGCTACTGTGCGCTTCATCACAGAACCTGGAACTGGGGTTCACGGTAAAGTTTACCAAGATACAACTCAAGATGTGACTTTTGAAGATGGAGAAACAGAAAAGACTGTTACCATCCCAACGATTGACTTTACAGAACAAGCCGACTCTATCTTTGACTTTAAAGCCAAGCTCACTTCTGTTTCTGATGGTGCCTTGCTCGGTTTTGCTACCGATGCAACCATCCAAGTGATGAAAGCTGAATTGCTAATCAAGGATCAAACAAGCTATGATGACCAAGCTAGTCAGTTGGATTACAGTCCTGGCTGGCACCATGAAACCAATTCCGCAGATAAGTACCAAAAGACAGAGTCTTGGGCTTCCTTTGGTCGCTTAACTGATGAGCAAAAGAAAAAGACAACCGTAACAGCTTACTTCTACGGTACTGGTCTTGATATCAAGGGCTATGTCGATCCAAATCATGGTATCTACAAAGTCTTTCTAGACGGCAAAGAAGTTCCTTACCAAGATGACATGGGAAATGCTTCAACCATTGATGGTAAGAAATACTTTAGCGGTCATGCAGCCCAACGCCAAGGCAATCAAACTCTGGTTAGCCTAAAAGGTCTGGACGAAAACTTGCACGCAGTCACCCTTCAACTCGATCCTGATCGAAACGATTTGTCTCGAAATATCGGTATTCAGGTAGACCAATTCATCACTCGTGGCGAAGGTAGTGAACTATACAGCAAGGCAGATATCATCCAGTCTATCTCTAAATGGAAAGACGATCTGTCAAACTTTGATCCAGCAGGTTTGAAAAATACGGCTACTGCACGCCAAGCTTTCCAAGCAAATCTAGAAAAATTGAGAAACCAACTCAGTGCTGATGCAGTGGATGTTCAAGAAGTCATGTTGACTGTCAGCGCCTTACAAGATATCCTGTCCAAGGACGAGAACTATCAAAGAGGGCAAGAGGAACCTAGTCCAGATCAACCTGAACAGCCTGAAGAACCTTCTAAACCTGATCAACCTGAACAACCTGCTCAACCAAAACAACCGGAAATTGAGTACGATAAGGCTATGGACAGCTTGGCAAAAGCTATCGAGAAAAAAGTCGCTGAGCTTGGATCCAACAAGGAAGCTAAGAAGAAATTATTAGCAATTGCTGACCAAGCCATTGCTGCAATCCAAGAAGCTAAAACTCAGGAAGCAGTCAATCAAGCGCTAGAAACTGCTCTCGAACAAATCAGCAAGCTCGAAGCAGCTCAGCCTGAGAAACCTGCTGAACCTGAAAAACCAGTTCAACCGGAAAAACCGGCTCAGCCTGAAACTCCGGCTCAGCCTGAAAAGCCAGTTCAACCGGAAAATCCAGAGCAGCCTGAAAAACCGGCTCAACCAGAAAAACCGGCGCAACCTGAACAACCTGAACAACCGGCGCAACCGGAAACTCCAGCGCAACCGGAAACTCCAGCGCAACCGGAAAAACCGGCGCAACCTGAACAACCGGCTCAACCTGAGAAACCGGCGCAACCTGAACAACCGGCTCAACCTGAACAACCGGCGCAACCGGAAAAACCTGCTCAGCCTGAAAAGCCAACTCAACCTGAGAAACCAGTTCAACCCGAAAAACCGGCTCAACCCGAAAAACCAACTCAACCGGAAACTCCGACTCAACCGGAAACTCCAGCGCAACCTGAGAAACCAATTACTTCTTCAAGTCCTGAGGAAGGGGTTAAAGACCTTGTCTTTACACTTCCAAGCTTGGAAATCGTCAATAAGGTCGTACCGTTCAAGACTATTCGTCGCGAAAACCCACAATTAGACAAAGGAAAAGAGCAAGTTCTATCAGAAGGGAAAGACGGTCTCTTAGTCGAGTATGTTGAAGTGGACGGTGACAATCGCAAGGTTCTCCAAACAGAAGCAACTCCAGCTCAAGATCGAGTGATTGAGGTAGGTAGCAAACAAAGCTCAGTTGGAACAGAAGCGCCACCGGTTGTGACCCTTCCTGAGTATGCTTTCCCAAGAGAGACTGAAAAACCTGCTCCAGTCGTAACAGATAATTCATCATCAAAAGATGAAAAAGCTCCTGCTACAGCTACAGTCAAAGAAGACAAGGAAAGACTACTCCCTGCAACTGGGGAACAAGAAGCGAATGCCTTCCTCTTCTTGGCAGCTATTACTTCTATCTTGTCTCTCCTTATCTTCCAAAAGAATTTTAAAGACTAAAAAGATCTTTTATTGATTCTTTCCCATTATTTCAGTTCCCCCGTAGAGAAGACCAAATGGTCTTCTCTTTTTCTATCTCTAGAAAATAAAAAACATCCATAAATTAAACAGCACCCCAAAAGTCAGACAGAAAAATCTAACTTTTGCGGTGCTGTTCACTTATTTTAATCCGTTAGTTCCACACAGAAAGCATCCCATGGAGCTAAGGTCTGTTTTTCAACTGCTTCTTTAGCAGTAGTGTTTTCAATCAAGACAGATTTGACTTTTCCTCCTACCGAAAAATCTTGTTTTTCATTGGACAAGTTAGCCACAACTAAGAAACGTCGGTCGCCATCTTTACGGATATAGGCAAAGACCTTATCAGCTGCATCAAGCAATTCAAAGTCAGCTCGAATCAGCCAACTATTCTCCTTACGGATTTGAACGAGTTTTTGATAAGTATAGAAAATAGAATCTGGATTTGCCAGAGCTTCTTGAACGTTGATTTTTTCGTAGTTTGGATTAACTGCCAACCAAGGTTGACCTGTTGAGAAACCAGCGTTTTCGCTCTCATCCCATTGCATCGGAGTACGGGCATTGTCGCGACCAATGACACGGATACTGTCCATGATTTCTTCTATCGGAACACCTTTCTCAAGAGCTTCATGCGCATAGTTGAGGGATTCAATATCTTCTACTTGATCCAGTGTTTCAAACGGATAGTTGGTCATCCCAATCTCCTCACCTTGGTAAATATAAGGTGTCCCTCTCATCAAATGAAGCAAAATCGCAAAGGCTTTGGCAGATTTTTCACGGTATTCTTGGTCATTCCCCCAGATAGAGACGATACGAGGAAGATCATGGTTGTTCCAGAAGAGGGAATTCCAGCCGTCTTCAACTCCTAACTCTGTCTGCCATTTGTTAAAAATCTCTTTTAATTTCCCTACATTTAACTCTTTTTGGTAGTGCCACTTAGGTTGCCCTTCCTGATATTGAAGACAGATGTGTTCAAACTGGAAGACCATAGACAATTCTTGTCCCTTTGGATCAGAGTAGAACTTAGCAATCTCTGGCGTTGCTCCCCAGGTCTCTCCTACTGTCAAGAGATTCTTATCTCCAAAGGTCGCCTGATTCATTTCCTTGAGATAGGGATGGAGCATGGGACCATTATTGACTACTTTCTCGTCAGGAATTTTCCCAATCATATCAATGACATCCATACGGAAACCGCCAATCCCTTTATCAATCCAGAAGTTCATCATCTCATAAATTTTCTGGCGGAGTTTTTCATTTTCCCAGTTGAGATCGGGCTGTTTCTTACTGAAAAAGTGAAGATAGTATTGACCTGACTTTTCATCGTATTCCCAAGCAGACCCACTAAAGATAGACTCCAAATCATTGGGCTCATCCCGCCAGATATAGTAGTCTCGCTCAGGGCTGTCAGGATTTTCACAGGCCTCTACAAACCAAGCATGCTCATCCGAGGTATGATTGACCACCAAGTCCATGATGATACGGATACCACGCTTCTTAGCTTCAGCGATCAGTTGGTCCATATCCTCCATGTTCCCGAAAATAGCTGCAATCGCTTGGTAATCAGCAATATCATAGCCATTATCGTCCATAGGGCTGTCATAAACGGGAGAAAGCCAAATCGCTGTAATCCCTAACTTAGCTAGATAGTCCAACTTACTAGTAATTCCTGGCAAATCTCCAATGCCATCTCCGTTGCTGTCCATAAAACTCTTGGGATAGACTTGATAGACTACGGCATTATGCCACCATTTTTCTTGCATCTTCTTACCTCATTATTTTAATAATCTATAGTCTATGATAGCGCTTTTTTAAACTTAGTGCAAGCGTTTGCCTAATCTTTTTGATTTCTTTTTTGACTCCGTAGTTTCCTATCTTCCAATTTTTTATTATAATAGAGGTCAGAGGTAAAAAAATGAAAAAACAAGCTTTTAGTTCTGAACAATATTTGAATCTACAGCGCGACCACATTTTGGAGCGCATTAACCAATTTGACGGCAAGCTCTACTTGGAGTTTGGTGGCAAAATGTTAGAAGATTTCCACGCTGCTCGAGTCCTTCCTGGTTATGAGCCTGACAATAAAATCAAGCTCTTGCAAGAATTGAAAGAGCAAGTTGAAGTTGTGATCGCCATTAACGCAAGCAACATCGAACATTCCAAAGCACGTGGCGACCTAGGCATTTCTTATGACCAAGAAGTTCTTCGTTTGATTGATAAATTCAATGAGCTGGGAATTTTTGTTGGTTCGGTTGTCATCACACAATACGCTGGCCAACCCGCTGCAGATGCCTTCCGCAACCAGTTAGATAAAAACGGGATTGATTCCTATCTTCATTATCCGATCAAAGGATATCCGACGGATATGGACCACATCATTTCTCCAGAAGGTATGGGGAAAAACGACTACATCAAAACCAGTCGCAACTTGATCGTCGTAACCGCTCCTGGACCTGGTTCTGGAAAATTGGCAACTTGTATGTCCAATATGTACCACGACCAACTTAATGACATCAAGTCTGGTTACGCTAAGTTTGAAACATTTCCAGTTTGGAACCTGCCCCTTCATCACCCAGTCAATTTAGCTTATGAAGCTGCCACAGCAGACCTTGACGATGTCAACATGATAGATCCTTTCCATCTCCAAACCTATGGAGAAACCACTGTCAACTACAACCGTGATATCGAAATTTTCCCAGTGCTCAAACGTATGTTGGAACGCATCCTCGGTGAATCTCCATACGCTTCTCCGACTGATATGGGGGTCAACATGGTTGGCTTCGCTATTACAAATAATGAGGCTGCTATCGAAGCTTCTAAACAAGAAATCATTCGCCGTTACTATCAAACTGTTCTTGATTTTAAAGCTGAAAAAGTCGGAGAAACTGCTGTCAAGAAGATTGAACTTCTCATGAACGACCTCGGTATCACACCTGCAGACCGTAAGGTTGCTGTCGCTGCACGTCAAAAGGCTGAAGAAACTGGTGGCCCTGCCCTAGCTCTCGAATTGCCATCTGGCGATATTGTAACTGGTAAAAACTCTGAACTCTTTGGTCCTACAGCTGCTGCCTTGATCAATGCCATCAAAAAATCAGCTGACATCGCTAAGGAAGTGAAACTAATCGAGCCTGAAGTCGTCAAACCAATTCAAGGTCTTAAAATCAATCATCTCGGTAGTCGCAATCCTCGCCTCCACTCAAATGAAATTTTGATTGCTCTCGCTATCACCGCTATGGAAAATCCTGACGCTGCGCGTGCCATGGAGGAACTTGGTAATCTCAAAGGAAGCGAAGCCCACTCAACCATCATTTTGACCGATGAAGACAAGAATGTCCTTCGCAAGCTAGGCATCAACGTGACCTTTGACCCATTCTACCAATACGATCGCTTGTATCGCAAATAAAAACTCAAACCTCTCCTTCATCGGAGAGGTTTTCTCTCTATCTCAAGAGCACCCTTTATGATATAATGAAAGAAGAAAACTGAAAGGATTTACCATGTCAAAAGAAGTTATTGTTGAAAGTTTTGAACTTGACCACACCATTGTTAAAGCACCCTATGTTCGCTTGATTGGGGAAGAAACAGGACCAAAGGGAGATGTCATCTCCAACTTTGATATTCGCTTGGTGCAGCCAAATGAGGATTCTATCCCTACTGCTGGTCTTCACACTATCGAGCACCTCTTAGCCAAACTCATCCGTACCCGCATTGACGGCATGATTGACTGCTCACCCTTCGGTTGTCGTACTGGTTTCCACATGATTATGTGGGGGCGTCATACTAGCGCTGAGATTGCAGCTGTCATCAAGGACTCACTCAAGGAAATTGCTGAGACCACTACTTGGGAAGATGTCCCTGGAACAACCATCGAATCTTGCGGAAACTACAAGGACCATAGCCTCTTTTCTGCTAAAGAATGGGCTAAACTCATCCTGGAACAAGGGATTTCAGATGATGCCTTTGAACGTCATGTCATCTAAACACAAAAGAACCAGTTACAATAACTGGTTCTTTTTTATTCTCAAAATTTTGTCTTATACTCAATGAAAATCAAAGAGCAAACTAGGAAACTAGCCGCAGGCTGTACTTGAGTACAGCAAGGCGACGTTGACGTGGTTTGAATTTGATTTTCGAAGAGTATTAGGCTTTCTCACGAATGACCAAACTCCCATCTTCCATATCTGCTTCCAAATGTTTGGCATCTAGATGATCCAAGTGGAAGTCTGTCACCTTATCACGAATTTGTTGTTCAACCACGCGACGGAGAGGACGAACACCCATAACTTCGTCATAACCTTCTTCTGTGATAAAGTCCTTAGCTGCTTGACTAACTTCCAAATCAATGTCTTTCTTAGCCAAGGTTTGGTTGACTTCAGCCAACATCAAGTCCACAATCTTAGAAAGATCTTCCTTATTTAAGTGTGAGAACTCGATAACAGCGTTAAAGCGGTTAAGGAACTCTGGACGGAAGAATGGTTTCAAGCGATCCATCAATTCTGGCTTATCCGCATCTTCTGTCAAGTTGGCTTCATAACCAAAGCCAGCATTTGATGTTGCAATAATGACAGTGTTTTTAAAGTTAACGGTATTTCCTTGGCCATCTGTCAAGCGACCATCATCCAAGACTTGGAGGAGAAGGGTAATGACTTGAGGATCAGCCTTTTCAATCTCATCCAAGAGAATGATAGAGTAAGGATTGCGACGCACACGTTCTGTCAAAGTATTGCTATTGTCATCATAACCCACATAACCGGCTGTTGTACCGATCAGCTTAGATACAGCTGTGCGGTCACTGTATTCAGACATATCCAAACGAATGATAGCATCCTTAGTTCCAAACATATCCAGTGCTAATTGCTTGGCAAGCTCAGTCTTACCAACCCCAGTTGGACCTACAAAGAGGAAGCTACCAATTGGGCGATTGCCTTCATCAAAACCAGCACGGTTACGACGGATAGCACGAGCTACAGCTTCAACCGCCTTGTCTTGGCCGATAACCTTGTGTTCCAAGCGATGAGCCATATCTTTCAAACGTTCAATGTCTGACGCTCCCATTTGTGAAACTGGAATACCAGTCATTCGTTCCACAGACTCAGCCACATCGTTGATGCTTGCAGTCACTTTCATGTCTTCTGTGTGGTTTTCGACTTTTTTCTCTAATTCTGCAATGCGAGTTTTGGCATTAAGAGCTGCTTCAAAGTCTTCTGCCTCAACTGCTTTTTCTTGCTTGTCTTTTTCTGCCTCAATCTCCCGTTCAACAGCATGCACATCTGTTACAGGATGTTGAGCTGCCAAGTGAGCAGCCGTTACATCGACAAGGTCAATAGCCTTATCTGGCAAGCTGCGTTGTGGAATGTATTGAATCGAATAATCCACTGCTGCTTTCAAGACTTCGTCTGGCAAGATAACATTGTGGTGTTGTTGATAGAGGTCACGAATCCCTTGAAGGATTTTAAAGGTATCCTCTGCTGAAGGAGCATTGACCTTGACTTCGTTGAAACGACGAGCAAGAGCTGCATTCTTCAAGATAGTGTTACGGTATTCATCCTGAGTTGTTGCCCCAATAACAGTCAATTCACCACGGGAGAGAGCTGGTTTGAGAATATCTGCAAGCCCCTTAGAGCCACTATCACCACCAGTGCTACCAGCACCAAGAATTTGGTGAATTTCATCAAAGAAGAGGATAATATTTCCTGCTTCTTTCACTTCGTTGACAAGATTTTGAATGTTTTCTTCAAAACTACCACGGTATTGAGTACCAGCCTCGAGACCTGAGATATCAATGGAAATGATTTCCTTATTCTTAATAGCAGCTGGAACATCTCCGTTCACAATGGCTTGCGCTAAGCCTTCGACAACGGCTGTCTTACCAACACCTGCATCTCCTACCAGAACAGGATTGTTCTTGGTACGACGTGAAAGGATTTCAGATGTTTCTTGAATTTCCTTGTTTCGTCCGATTACAGGATCCAACTTGCCCTCACGAGCTTCCGCTGTCAAGTTACGACCTAGTTTGGCAAGGACACCGTCTTGTTTCATACCTGAAGCATGTTGTTGCATTTGCGCATCAGATTCTACATTTCCTGGTAATTGCCCAGTTGCACGATAGTGAGCAAATTCCTCAGGTGTCACTTCACGTCCATTAATCAAGTAGCGACGGTTCTCAGAACTGTATCCTCGCATACCACCCATCAATTGGTTAAATAAATCATCCATGTTGTTAAAGTTATTAAAGTTGTTGTTCATATTTTTTACCTCGTTTAATATTGATTATTTGCGACCTCTGATATTGACTATCTTTGACCTTTGTTTTAAAAAATTTAGACTAGCTATCTAGCTACTCTACGTATAATTTCTGGTTTTTCTTTTTTAAGTAAGCCTTTTATCATCTTCTTTTCAAAGTCTGTTAGATTTAACATAGGCCTCACCCCTTTCTAGGGTATCTATTATACATTTTCAAGAAATAGAGTCATTGAAAATGAAGTTTTCTAAGGAATTCATTTTCCTTATGTTTCTACTATATCACATTGGTCAGTAAAAGTCAATAACTTTTTGACCAAATTTGACTATTTTTTAAAAAATTTTTTTGAAGTACAAAAAAGTCCCTAGAAAACGAATTTTCTAGAGACTTTCTCTATCAAGTTTAAGAGAGAAGGAATATTCTCACTTACCAAGTTTCATGTTTCTCCTACGAAAGCCTAAGCTTTACGTTTTACGAAGAATACCAATCCACTCAATGCCAAGACTACAAATCCAAGCGCAGAAAGGATAGAGGTTGCTTCACCTGTATTTGGAAGTTCAGCTTTACCTTTAGTCTCAGTAGCTGGAGGTGCTGGTTTTGGATCCTCTTTTTTTCCTGGATCAGTTGGTTCTGTTCCTGGAGTTGGATTTGTTCCTGGATTATTTGGCGTTGGATCTGGTGTTGGTGCTGGATCTGGCGTTGTTCCTGGATTATTTGGAGCTGGATTTGGATTTGGTTCTGGCGTTGGTGTTGGAACAGTGTATTTATTTGTAAATACAACTGCTTTACCATCTGCATATGAGACAGTCGCAGTCAAGAGACCTTGACCATCCGCAACTACAGTGACTGTTACAGTATGCTCAGTCTTATCGTATTCAATACCCTCTTCAGTACCAACTTTTTCAACCAAGGTATAAGTGTGAGTACCTGCTTCTTCGAATGAACGAACAAAGGCTACTTTACCTTCGGCAGTGTTCTTAGCTTCCGCTACAACTGCACCATTTTCTTTCAATTCGAAAGTATAAGCATCAGCCGCAAGTTCTTTACCTTCAAGTTTCTTAGTTGCTTCAATCGTAGCTTCTACCGCTGGTGCTTTAAAGCTATTCGTGAAGACACTACCTGCTGAGTATTCAACAGTTGCCTTCAAGGCATTTGTTGCTGCATCTTTGGTTACTTTTACCACTGCAGTCTTTTCTGTGTCGTAAGTAATACCAGTTGCTCCAGCATTCACTTCTTTTACAGTATAAGTATGAACACCTTCTGCATCATAGTTGATTGCATTAAATGTTACTTTTCCACCTTGGTTTGTTTTTGTATCAATTTTTTGTCCATCTTTGTACAATTCAAATTGGAACTCACCATCAACCAAAGCACGACCAGTCAATTCTTTCGTAAACTCAAGTGTTGCTGATGTAGCTGTTGGAGCCGGTGGAACTGGTGCTGTATAAGTATTTGTGAAGACACGTTCTGTATCTGCATCTTCTACAGTCGCAACCAATTGGCCTTTACCATCATCCGCAACAGTGACGAACACTTCATACGCAGTTTGATCATAAGTGATTGTTTTATCGTCACCAGCTTTTTCAGTAATAGTGTAAGCGTAATCGCCTGCTGCTGATAAAGTGACGTTGAAGGCAACTTCTCCTGAGGCAGTATTCTTAGCCGTAGCTATAAGGTCTGAACCTTCTTTCAGTTCGAAAGTATAAGCATCAGCTTCAAGCGCTTTTCCTTTCAAGACTTTCTTAGCTTTGATTGTAGCCTGCGCAGGTTCCGCTTTATAGTCATTAACGAAAACTGGTGTTTCACTTGTAACTGTCGCGACAAGTTGACCTGAGCCATTATCTTTCACTTCTACAGTTGCTGGATGTTCTGTTTTATCATAAGTTACACCAAGTTTATTGCCAACCTTTTCTGTAATAGTATAGTTATATACTCCTGCTTTTGAATAGCTAATTTCAGAAAAACGAATCAATCCACCAGCAGCATTCTTTGCTGTCGCAACAACCTTGTCACCCTCTTTCAGTTCAAACTCAAACTCATCTATCTCTAGCTCTTTACCATTCAAAACTTTTTTAGCTTCAATAGCAATTTTTGCTGGAGCTGCTTTATAAGTGTTGGTGAAGGTTGGGTTGTTACCTGTAACAGTTGCAACAAGTTTTCCTTGCCCGTCATCTGTAACGTTTACTGTCACTTCATGTGTAGCAGTATCGTATGTCACACCTGCTTCGCTACCTGCTTTTTCTGAGATAGTGTAAGTGTGGTCGCCTGCTTCATTGTATTCGATTTCTTTGAAAGTAACAGTACCGTCTGCAGCGTTTTTAGCTGTCGCAACGACTTTGTCACCTTCTTTAAGCTCGAATTCGTATTTATCAGCTTCAAGGGCTTTACCATCCAAGACTTTAGTAGCTGTGATCGTTGCACTTGTTTTAGCTGCTTTATAGGTGTTGGTGAAGGTTGGGTTGTTACCTGTAACAGTTGCAACAAGTTGACCTTGGCCGTTATCTGTAACTTTTACCTCAACTTCGTGTTTAGCAGTATCGTATGTCACACCTTTTTCACTACCTGCTTTTTCAGTGATAGTGTAAGTGTGGTCGCCTGCTTCATTGTATTCGATTTCTTTGAAAGTAACAGTACCGTCTGCAGCGTTTTTAGCTGTCGCAACGACTTTGTCACCTTCTTTAAGCTCGAATTCGTATTTATCAGCTTCAAGTTCTTTACCGTTCAAGACTTTAGTAGCTGTGATAATTTCTTTAGCGGGAGTTGCTTTATAGGTGTTAGTGAAAGTTGGTTCTGCAGATGTGACAGTTGCTGTTAAAACTCCACTTTGGAAAGTTGCTGCTACAGTAACTTCCTTGGCTTCTGTATCAAATGTAACGCCAGCAACTGCTGTTGAAGTGTCTTCTTTGATGATGTAGTGATAAGTTCCCGCGTCTTTTACTTGGAGATTCTCAAAGGTAATCGTTCCATCAGCTTTTGATTTTGCTGTGGCTACAGGGTCCTTCAAGTTCTCTGCAGTAAACAGGTTAAAGGTAAACTCATCCGCTTTTGGAAGTTTGTCTGTACGTCCTTCTACTACCTTCTTAGCCGTCACATTGAATACAGCTGGAACAGGTTCGTCTTTAAGATGAATAGTAGAACCCGCAGCACCGAGTTTGACTGTATACTCTTTTTCATCTAGTTTATAACCTGCTGGAGCAGTCTTCTCTTTGATCTTAAACGTTTTACCTTCCCATTTCTGATCATAAGTTTTCGTAAGCGCTACTCCTTTTTCATTCGTAGTCACTTCTGTTGTTTCACTTGCATCATCTGCTGCTGTCACAGTATATACTGCACCCGAAACTGGAGCAAGAGTGAAGGCATCAGTCTTATGAATCTTAATTTGGTAAGCAGTAGATGCTACAATCGTACCAGAAATCAAAGATGTCGCCTCAGCTGTCATATCAAGGGCTCCCGGACGACTTGTATTCTGTGCTAATTTAGTCCCGTCAGCCAATGACAGAGCAACCCTATTTCCTACTTTACTTCCATCATTAGGAGTTGTTGTGTTATAAGATACTATATAAGAGATCGTTCCATCTTTAAAAATGATATCAAATGAAGTATAGTTTTCGTTCCACGAAACGGTATAGTCTTGTCCCTCAGTTAGCAAAACTGCATCATCTGGAACAGCAGAAGTCCCAACAGTGATATTTGCCTTATACACTTTTAGAGTCTCAGGAATATACTGTGCGGGAGTATAACTAGTATCATCATTTGGTATAGTATCATGTAATACAATATTTTGCCCTAAGTCTTGTTTCTCTGTATTTACACGTACACGCCAGGTAGACCATGCATCTCCCTTGCTAACCGAACCAATCTCAGCCAGTTTTGGAGAGTTCCAACTTTCAAGGGCAGCACGACCCCCAATTTTAGCGTAATTTTCAGTACCAACTTTGGGACCATCGATTGTTTTTGATGAATAAATGTGAGTCACTTCTTGCTTCAATGAGGATGAATTAAAGTTAATGCGGGTTTTATTCTGATCTTTTAAGAATCTAAAAGAAACAGAAAAATTCCCTGACACATCTTTTACCTTATCTCCACCAGTTTTCTCTAGGTATTTATCCAAATTTTTCAAGGTGATTTTTGCTTTCCCACCTTGATCAGTACCATTTGAAGTCACTTCAGCTTCTCCAATAGTAACTTTTGTTGTCGGATCAATTAAATCCTGACTCCCCTCATAAACTGCCATAGGAGCAGGTATATCAAAGGTAAAATAATCTCCATTATTCAGGTGTTCATTATACTGTTTGAGATCAAAAGTCACGCGAAGCTTATATGCTAAATTCGTACGAAGCGAGAAATCTCCTTCTGAACTCACATTTTGCTTAGTATCTGAAGCATCTAACAGATCAATGCCTGTAATTACTTGTGTCAATTCTTTTGAAACAGGATTATCTGCTTTAACAATGCCTATCAAAACAGATGCTAGGCCTAAAATAGCAAAAGCTAACGCAGAAAATTTAGAAAGCATGTTTAACGCTTTGCTTTTCGACATTTCTTCTCCTCTTTTCTATATGAAATTTTTATTTCTAATCTCCCTAAGAGATTGCATCATACCATTTTGACAACCTATATCACTAACTAGAATTTATCTATTGTATTATAACATCTCAATACAATCTATTCAAGTTTAATAACTAGAAAATAAGTTTTTATAAGATTTTATTATATTTTTCTTTTAAATTTCAACACATTGTCACCAGAATTAACAAAATCTCTCAGTATTTTTCATATGATATATCGAAAATTTACCTTTTAGATATAGAAAAAAGCCAGCCCTATAGACTAGCTTTCTTTCTATTCTAATTGAATCTTAGCTCAGTGCGTCATCCATTGAAAGAACTTCGTGGAAGACACGTTGTGTCAATTCAGTTTTTTGTTCTGGAGTGAGGTATTTAGTGTTTACACAGTATCCAGAGATACGTACGATAACGTCTTCACCTGACATGATCTTTTCGTAAACATCGTTCAAGTCCATAACGTTCAAGTTAACGTGTTGTCCACCGTTTTCGAAGTAACCATCAAGGATAGTTACCAAGTTATCAACTTGTTCGTCACGAGTCTTACCAAGAGCACGTGGTGAAACTTGAGTAGTGAGTGAGATACCATCAGCTGCATAACCAAAGTCAAGGCTAGCAAGTGAGTTCAAGTTTTGCAACCATCCACCTTTAGCTTTGTTAGATGGGTTAGCACCTGGTGAGAAGAATTCAAGTTTAGACAAGTTCACAGAACCATCTTCGTTGAGGTATACACCTTTGTGGACTGGTGAGTTACCAGTTTGTTTAGAGTAAGCAACGTTAGATGTGATTGTCAAAAGTGATACAGTAGCTTCTGCGTCTTTGTAAAGTTTGTGGCTACGTAGACGAGTTGTGTAAGCTTCGATCAACCATTCTGCCAATTCGTTTGAACGTGGGTCATCTTCACCCCAACGTGGGTATTCACCGATTGTTTCGTAATCGTAGATGTAGCCATTTTCATCACGGATTGGTTTAACAGTAGCGTATTTAATAGCTGACAAAGTATCAACAGTGTTAGCGAATCCACAGATACCGAATCCCATGTTAGCGCGTTGGTGAGTTGGCAAGAAGGCCATTTGAACCGCTTCGTAGTTGTACTTATCAGTCATGTAGTGGATGATGTTCAAAGCATCTACGTAAGTGTCTGTCAACCAGTCAAGAGATTTTTCGAAGTTTGCTTTAACAGATTCGAATTCAAGAACTTCGTCACGGATAGGATCGATGTCAAATACTTTGTAGTCTTTGTGAACATCGTCGTAACCACCGTTCAAACCAGTAAGAAGGGCTTTCAAAACGTTTACACGAGCACCGAAGTACTGGATGTTGTGGCGTTGATCTTCGTTTTCTGGGTCAAGTGGTGACACACAGCATGAGATACAGCTCATTTCTCCGTATCCGTCTTTAGCCATTGTTGTTACACCTTCGTATTGGATAGAAGAGTGTTTGTGGCTCATGTGCATACAGTAGCGACGGAAGTTGTATGGCAATTTGTCAGTCCAAAGAACTGTCAAGTTTGGTTCTGGAGAGTTACCGATGTTGTCAAGAGTGTTCAAGAAACGGTAGTCCATCTTAGTAACACGGTGACGACCGTCGTTACCCATACCAGCCATAGAAGTTGTGATGAAGGTTGGGTCACCTGAGTACAATTGGTCATAAGCTTTTGTACGAGCAAATTTAACTGTACGAAGTTTCATAACGAAATCATCAACGAACTCTTGGATTTCTGATTCAGTAAATGTACCACGAGCAAGGTCGCGTTCTGCAAAAATATCCAATACGATTGGCACACGTCCTAGAGATGTAGCAGCACCATTGATAACACGGCAGACAGCCATGAAGGCGATGTTAACCCATTGGATAGCTTCTTTCGTGTTCATCGCTGGTTTGCGAACGTCAACACCGTAGAGGTCACCCAAGCGAACAACTTGTTGCAATGCTTGGTATTGAAGGTTTACTTCTTCACGAAGACGGATTGTTTCTTCATCAATCTCTTTGATCGCATTCCAGTCGTTTACTTTTTCTTGCATCAAGTAGTCTGCACCGTAAAGAGCAAGACGTGCGTAAACACCGATGATACGTCCACGTGAGTAGGCATCTGGAAGACCAGTTACAGTGTGAGCGTGACGAGCGCGACGGATATTTGAAGTATAGGCACGGAAGATACCGTCGTTAACTGTTGTTACGTATTTAGTGAAGATTTCGTGAACAGCTGGATCTGGTTCGTATCCATTTTCTTTCAAAGTAGTTTCAGCCATACGGATACCACCTTTTGGCATGAAGTTCAATTTGAAGAGTTCATCGTTTTGGATACCATAGATAACTTCGTTTTCTTTGTCGATAAATCCCGCAGGAATATCAGCAATAGATGTTGGACGAGTGTCCATTGGGAAACGAGTTTCTTCGTAGTGAGCCTTAGTTTCTTCTACAATCTTTTTGATGTGAAGTGAACGTTCTGTTGGCCCAGCAAGGAAACTTTCATCACCATCATAAGGTGTGTAGTTAGCTTGAACGAAGCGAGAAATACTTGCTTTTTCTTTCCAATCTACGCCTTTGAAGCCTTCCCAAGCTTTATCAAAAATATCTTGTGCTTCAACAACTGTCTTAACAACCATGTTAATGTCCTCTTTTTTCTAGTAACAGCCATCTGTTACATTCTTGAGACAAGTATACCATACAGTAACCGATTTCAACAAGAGAAAATCGGTATTTTAGACGCTTTCTTTTATAATACAGTCTCTTTTTCACTCTTATCTGTATTATATTTTTGAAAGTCAGGTTGAACTTTCCCATTTTTTCAGAAAAAAGGGTATAATAAATAGAAAATGACACTAGAAAGGGATTGGAATGCTCATATTTCCATTGATAAATGATCTGTCCAGAAAAATCATCCATATCGACATGGATGCCTTTTTTGCTGCGGTGGAAATAAGAGATAATCCCAAGTTAAAGGGCAAACCTGTCATTATCGGAAGCGACCCCAGACAAACAGGTGGGCGTGGTGTCGTTTCTACCTGTAGCTATGAGGCACGAGCTTTTGGTGTTCATTCAGCCATGAGCTCTAAAGAAGCTTATGAGCGCTGTCCCCAAGCTGTCTTTATCTCTGGAAATTATGAAAAGTATAAGGCAGTGGGGCTTGAGATTCGAGCTATTTTTAAACGTTATACTGATTTGATTGAACCTATGAGTATTGACGAAGCCTACTTGGATGTGACAGAAAATAAACTCGGTATCAAGTCTGCTGTCAAAATAGCCCGCCTCATCCAAGAGGATATCTGGCAGGAACTACACCTGACTGCTTCTGCAGGCGTCTCTTATAACAAATTCTTAGCTAAAATGGCTAGTGACTATCAGAAACCGCATGGTTTAACAGTGATTCTACCTGACCAGGCCCAAGACTTTCTCAAACAAATGGACATTGCTAAATTCCATGGTGTGGGCAAAAAAACAGTTGAACGCCTTCATGAAATGGGTATTTATACTGGTGCGGACTTATTGGACATCTCAGAAGTCACTTTAATCGATCGGTTCGGCAGACTCGGTTTTGACCTTTATCGAAAGGCTCGTGGTATTCACAATTCTCCAGTCAAGTCCAATCGCATTCGTAAGTCCATCGGCAAGGAGAAAACCTATGGTAAGATTCTGCAAGATGAAGAGGACATCAAAAAAGAGCTGACTCTTCTCTCTGAAAAAGTAGCTCTCAATCTCAGTAAACAAGACAAAACTGGAAAAATCATTATCCTAAAGATTCGTTATACTGACTTCTCCACTCTGACTAGACGAAAAAGCCTCCCACAAGCAACACAGGATGCTAGCCAGATTTCTCAAACTGCCCTTCAACTTTACGAAGAACTAGCTGAAAAAGAGAAAGGCGTTCGTCTACTAGGAATTACAGTGACAGGATTTTAAAAAGCTTGAAGGGCCCCCTTCAAGCTTTTTCTTATACAAATAAACGCACAAAACTATAGAGCAACAAGACACTACCGAGTACGATACGGTATTTCCCAAAGAGTGTAAAGTCGTGCTTCTTCACATAGCTGGTCAAGAAACGAATAGCAAGCATGCTGACCGCAAAGGCAACACCCATAGCAACCAAGAGCAAGAAGAATTGACTAAAGCTCAACACTTCTCCTGCTTTGATAAATTTAAAAATTTTCAAAGCGCTGGCTCCAAACATAACAGGGATCCCAAGGTAGAAGGTGAACTCAGTTACCACCGAACGACTTGTTCCATTTAACAAACCACCAATGATTGTGGCACCAGAACGACTAGTTCCTGGCAAAAGGGACAAAACTTGGAAAAGCCCAATATACAGAGCTGTTTTATAAGGTAGCCTGTCTAACTCAGTAACTGTTGGTTCAATAGCTTGCGCCTTGTTACGTTTTTCAAGATAGATAAAGGCAACCCCATAAACAATCAACATGATAGCAACCGAAACCTTGTTATGGAAATAGGTAGCAAACCAATCATCCAACTTAAAGACCAATAGCAAAGGCAAGGTTGCAACGAAAACTTTGGACCATAACTGCCAAGTTCGACGAACTTCGACCTTATTTTTACCAGGTTTGAAAGGATTAAGCTTATTAAAGTAGATAACCACAACTGCAAAGATGGCACCAAGTTGAATGACTACGTTAAACAAAGACTTAAAAGCTTCAGTTTGGTCTTTATACTTGACGAATTCTTCCGCTAGAATCAAGTGACCAGTACTTGAAATCGGCAACCATTCCGTAATACCTTCAACAATCCCAAAAAAGATTGACTTCAAAATTTCAATAAAATACATACATTACTCCTTTTTCTGTCCTCTATTATAGCATAATTTCGGATGTTGCGATAGATTTTTTAGAAGGCACCGATGCTACCACCGCCTCCGCCCCCTGAGAATCCGCCACCCGAACTTCCACTTCCAGAAGATACAGAGTAGTTGCTAGCTGTATTTGCGACAGCTGTGTATTGCTTGATTTGTGCAGTTGAGGTGTAGAACTGTGAGTGCCAACCATAGGCTACATAAAGATTCAAATCTGGATTTTCAAGCTGAATATGGCGAACTTTCATTAACTTGCTCACCTTCTTGGCATAACCAAAGAGAGTCGCATAGACCAGTAGACGGTTCCAAAGGACGATGCTCTCTAGCTCGGCCTGATCCAGATGAGCGATGTCGCGAAGCATATTTTCAAAACTCGTCCAGAGATAGAAGATTTCTGCTCCTTCCTCTGTTAGAACTCCATCACGATAGGCTCCTCGCGTGGCAAAGTAAACCCAAAAACTAACCCCTAATCCTGTCAATCCTAAGAGTAGAAATGGGATCGAAAAGAAGCCATGTGTTTTCCAGCTATAGTAAAAGAATAGCAGTCCACCTAGAGCTGTTATGGCTGAACAGACCCGCATCCCAAGAGCAAGACGGCGTTCCTCACTTGTCAAGGGACGATAGTAGCTTGGGATACGAAGTACATGGACCTTATCCTTGACACAGGACTGAATGCGTTGAAGTCTTCCTTCAAAGGAGCGTTTAAGACGCGAGCCTGTTTCTCGGATATGTTTTTCATCTGACTTTTTAGCTCCATGGTACAAGCCAGATGAGACTTGGTAATCAGGGAATAAATCCGAAACAGCTAATTCCTTCTTATTCGACAAGGTCATGCGCAGACATTCCTTCTCAAAATTGGATAAGCCCTTTTCACTGATAATTCGTAGATAAGGTTCCTCATCCCCTTGGAAAATAGATAAATGGCCTCGATCTACTAAATCCAACAAGGTTGCCTGAATCAGACGTTCAAAAGTAAATTTACCAAACCCTGATTTGTTTAGAGGATTGACTTCCTCTAAGGAAGTTGAATACACTGATTCTGCTAAAACCATTGGAGGCAAATCCATCGGTGGTTCGTAGAGTCGATGATCTTTTGGAAAGACCTTTTTAATGCTTGTACTCTGACGAAACATCCTATAGAAGATAGGAACTAGAAGTAAGAGACTCATAAAAATGACGGGAAATACCCATTTCATCAAAATCTCACTTTGCGCTTTTTCTGTCGCTATATTGCTTTCAATCCGGTTAAAATCGGTTAAACGTTCTTCCTCTAATCCTTGATCTGGAGCTCCTGCAAAAGCACTTCTCTGCCAGTAAGCATGTAATTCGATCTGTCGCTTTCTAGGAAGGTCTTTCATTTTGACATGATAGAGATTATTTGCTTTTTCAACACTAGAGTCCCTTAGGAGTTGGCCTGCATGAAAATAGAGTTTCTCTGCTGGAGTATCAGAGCTAACCTTAAACTCAATCTCTTTGATGTCTCCGGTACTATCGGTCAAGGGTTGCCAATTTAGCTCTGCGATATCCTTATATAAGAAGAGAAGGTTTGTTAGTTTCCAGGTAACCGTTACCCGAACAGTATCTCCGGCATATCCAGCATTGTAAATTTTTACCTTGTAGCCGTCCTCTTCCTCCATAGTATAGAAGGAAACATTTTGAACAATTCTTCCATTTTTAGAGACCTGAACAGTTGGGTCTGGATCAATGTCAAATCCTTCTGGCATTTTCCCAGCTTTCCCTAGCCCAACTAACTGACCATTATAATCATCTCCGAAACGATAGGTAATTGTTTCCTTAAAAATTGCAGTATTATCTGCATGAATATTCAAATCACCCTGATAGGATAAGATATCAAAGTCTACTGCAAAAACTAGGCTCGGTATAAATAATAAATAAGCAAATACCAAAGCCAACAGCCATCTTTTTTTCATAATCGGTTCCCTTTCAATCTTTTTACCATTATATCATTTTTTATAAGTAAAGGCTTACTTGTATTGAAAATCTCACTATTTTTAGATACAATAGAGAGAGTCATTTTTAGACTAGAAATAGGAGAAAACATGAAAAAATTATGCTTATCTATCCTTGCTAGCCTAGCCCTTACCTTAGGACTAGTTAGCCAAGTCCAAGCCGACGAATATTTACGCATCGGGATGGAGGCAGCTTACGCCCCCTTCAACTGGACCCAAGACGACGATAGTAACGGCGCCGTCAAAATCGACGGTACCAACCAATATGCCAACGGCTACGATGTTCAAATCGCTAAAAAGATTGCCAAAGACCTTGGCAAGGAACCTTTGGTCGTGAAAACCAAATGGGAAGGACTTGTTCCAGCCCTTACTTCTGGCAAAATTGATATGATCATTGCCGGTATGAGCCCAACCGCTGAACGCAAACAAGAAATTGCTTTTTCAAGCAGTTACTATACTAGCGAACCGGTTCTATTGGTCAAAAAGGACTCTGCCTATGCCAATGCCAAATCTTTGGAAGACTTTAGCGGAGCAAAAATCACTTCTCAACAAGGTGTTTACCTTTATGACCTGATTTCCCAAATTCCAGGTGCCAAAAAAGAAACTGCTATGGGTGACTTCGCTCAGATGCGTCAAGCTCTGGAGGCTGGTGTTATTGATGCCTATGTTTCTGAACGACCTGAAGCAATGACCGCTGAGTCTGCTAACGCTAAGTTCAAAATGATCCAACCTCAACCAGGTTTCAAAACTGGCGAAGAAGATACAGCTATTGCCATTGGACTTCGTAAAGATGACAGCCGCATCAGCCAAATCAATGCCAGCATCGAAACCATCTCTAAGGATGAACAAGTAGCCCTCATGGATCGTATGATCAAAGAGCAACCTGTGGAGTCTACAACAACAGAGGAAGAAAGTAGCTTCTTTAGCCAAGTCGCTAAGATCCTTTCTGAAAACTGGCAACAACTCTTGCGTGGTGCTGGGATCACACTCCTAATCTCCATTATCGGAACCATCACAGGTCTCCTTATCGGACTTGCAATCGGGGTCTTCCGTACCGCTCCACTATCTGAGAACAAGGCAATGTATGCCTTACAGAAACTAGTCGGTTGGATTCTCAATGTCTATATCGAGATCTTCCGTGGTACGCCAATGATTGTTCAATCTATGGTTATCTACTATGGAACTGCCCAAGCTTTCGGTATCAACCTTGACCGGACACTAGCCGCTATCTTCATCGTCTCAATCAACACAGGTGCCTACATGACAGAGATCGTTCGTGGTGGTATTCTAGCAGTTGACAAGGGACAATTTGAAGCTGCAACTGCTCTTGGTATGACCCACAATCAAACCATGCGTAAGATTGTCCTACCTCAGGTTGTCCGTAATATTCTACCTGCTACTGGTAATGAGTTTGTCATCAATATCAAAGATACCTCTGTATTGAACGTTATTTCAGTTGTTGAGCTTTATTTCTCAGGAAATACTGTAGCAACACAAACCTATCAATACTTCCAGACCTTTACCATCATCGCCGTGATTTACTTTGTCCTCACCTTTACCGTGACCCGTATCCTACGCTTCATCGAGCGTCGTATGGACATGGATACTTACACTACAGGTGCTAATCAAATGCAAACGGAGGATTTGAAAAAATGACACAACCAATCCTTGAAATCAAACACCTCAAAAAATCCTATGGGCAAAACGAAGTGCTAAAAGACATTTCTCTGACCGTCCATAAAGGAGAGGTTATTTCCATCATCGGAAGCTCTGGAAGTGGAAAATCAACCTTCCTTCGTTCGATTAATTTACTCGAAACACCTACAGAGGGAGAGATTCTCTATCGAGGAGAAAACGTCTTAGAAAAAGGCTATAACCTCACCCATTATCGTGAAAAGCTCGGTATGGTTTTCCAATCTTTCAATCTCTTTGAAAATCTGAATGTCCTTGAAAATACGATTGTTGCCCAAACGACTGTACTCAAACGCGACCACTCTAAAGCTGAAAAAATTGCCAAAGAAAATCTCGAAAAAGTTGGCATGGGAGAACGCTACTGGCAAGCCAAGCCTAAGCAACTATCAGGGGGTCAAAAACAACGCGTGGCTATCGCCCGCGCACTCTCCATGAATCCTGACGCCATTCTCTTTGACGAGCCAACATCTGCCCTTGACCCCGAAATGGTCGGAGAAGTCCTCAAAATTATGCAAGACCTAGCTCATGAAGGTTTGACCATGATCGTCGTAACCCACGAAATGGAATTCGCTCGCGATGTCTCTCACCGTGTCATCTTTATGGATAAGGGCGTTATTGCAGAAGAAGGCAAACCCGAAGAACTCTTTACAAATCCCAAAGAAGAACGGACAAAAGAATTCCTTCAACGTTATCTCAGCTAATAAACAAAGACTGCATAAAGAATGCAGTCTTTTTAGTTTGTAATTGTAAAGAAAAGGCAGACTCGATTCAGGAATCTGCCTGTGACCACAGTTTAATCTTCAAATTTTTCATGATTTTTTTCATAGAAATCGATTAAACCAAGAGCTGTTTCAAATGAAATATTTTTAACTTTTGCGCGTCCTTGTGCTAGAGCAATGATAGACATTTCACGCGCATTCGTTTCTTTAGAGATACGGTAGCCTGTGATTTTCTTATCACGAACCCAGCCAACAACTGCTTCTACTTTTTCAAAGTTCGACTTAGCCATGTTCTTCTCCTAAATTATTCTTTACAATACTTAATTGTATACGTTTTTATTTCGTTTGTCAATAAAAAAACATATATTCGTCGTAACTATATTATTCTGCATATTTTTATTTGGCTTTTAAAGCCGATAATATATGAGTTCTTATGTCCTCAACTCCATTAGGATTCGCTGGTAGGAAGATTGTATTATTACCCTCTTTATCTGCAAAATTATTCAACGTATCTAAATACTGGTTCGTTAATAGGATAGACATGATTTGTTCTTCAGTTAGCTCAACATTGGCTCCCTTTAACTCTTGGATAGAATCAGCTAGTCCGTCAACAATTGCTTTACGCTGCTCTGCAATCCCTACACCATGTAGGCGATCTTTTTCTGCTTCTGCTTCTGCTGCGGTCACGATTTTAATCTTATCTGCTTCAGCAAGCTCTTGCGCCGCAACTCTCTTACGTTGAGCCGCGTTAATTTCATTCATTGATTGTTTTACTTCAGCATCAGGTTCAACCTTAGTAATCAGCGTTTTGACAATGATATACCCATATGTAGACATTTCTTCAGCCACTTGTTTTTGAACTTCTAAGGCGATTTCATCCTTCTTCTCAAACAACTCATCTAGTGTTAGCTTTGGTACAGATGAACGCAAAGCATCTTCAATATAGGATTTAATTTGGGCTTCTGGACGCATCAATTTATAATAAGCATCTGTGACATTATTTTCATTCACTCGATACTGAGTTGCCACATTCATCGTTACAAATACATTATCTTGCGTCTTTGTCTCTACAACAATCTCACTTTGCAACAAGCGTAGTTGAACTCTTGCCGCAATCCTATCAATTCCAAAAGGAGCTCGTAAATGAATACCACTATTACTCAACTTTTGGTATTTACCAAAGCGTTCTATGATAGCAACAGATTGTTGTCGAACCACATACACAGAACTAACCATAATCACTGATGCAATCACCACTAAAAACAATAAAACAAGTAAAATTTGTAAAACCATGGGAATCTCCCCCTTTCATCACCTTCATTATAGCACTCAAAAATAGGTTAGGCAAATAATATGAGAAAAATTTTATAGGAAATTAAACTAGCATATTATACAATGTTTCATTCCCATTCAAATTAATATAAGATGGGTCAAACTTTTCCATCCGAAGAATCAAGCCATTATAATCATTCTTATCCGCAAGAGCAATTCCAATCAAGACTGGCCCTGTCCCCTTGCTGGCCCGTTTGATATACTCAAAACGAGTAATATCATCATGCGGTCCCAAGATATCATTTACAAACTCTCGGAGAGCTCCTGGACGTTGTGGGAAATTCACTACAAAGTAATGCTTGATTCCATCGTAAATCAAGGCACGTTCTTCCATCTCTGGCATACGGTTGATATCGTTATTCCCTCCAGAAATGATACAACAAATCGTCTTGCCTTTGATATAGTCTGATAAAACTTCCAAGGCTGCAACACTGGCAGCTCCGGCTGGTTCTGCTACAATACCTTGTTTGGAATAAAGATCAATCAAGGTTTCGGAAATCAATCCCTCGTCCACCCCAATCAGCGTTTCAACATTCTTACGAGTCGCTTCATAGGTTAATTGCCCAACCTTCTGTACGGCTATCCCATCAGCAAATTTATCAATTTCTTTGAGCTTAACTGGTCCCCCAGCTTCAAAGGCAGCTTTCATAGAGCGAGCACCATTAGCTTCTACTCCGATCACTTCAATGGTCGGGTTGGTTTCCTTGATGTAAGTTGAAACACCGGCAATCAATCCGCCACCACCTACTGGTACAAGTACTGTATCAAAATCAATAGACTCTTTACGGGCTTCTTCAAGAATTTCATAGGCTACAGTCCCTTGACCAGCCTGAACATGCGCATCATCAAAAGGATCGATGAAGGTGCGGTTTTCTGTCAATGTAAATTCTTGTGCTGCCTTAGCAGAAGCATCAAATGTATCCCCAACCAACTTGATTGTCACGAACTCTCCACCGAAAAAGCGAACCTGCCCAATCTTTTGTTGCGGTGTTGTGATGGGCATAAAGATCGTTGCAGGAATCTTCATCTCATTACAAGTATAGGCGACACCTTGGGCGTGATTTCCTGCAGAGGCACAGACTACACCACGCTCACGTTCTTCTTTTGATAGTTGAGAAATGGCATAATAGGCTCCACGAATTTTAAAAGAGCGAACTCGTTGCGCATTCTCCTTTTTGAGATAAATCTTTGCTTGGTATTTTTCTGATAAATAATGATCATATTCTAGTGGTGTATCAACTACTACACCACTCAAAACTTTGTGGGCTTTCACCACATCTTTTGCACTTAGCATTGTCTCCTCCTCATATACTTTTCAAGATAAAAAACGAGTTAGGTCCCCCCAACTCGCCTTCTGTCTCTCTTTACAAGAATTAATTGTAGATTTTGAATGCGTCGTCGTCGTTTTTACCAACGAAAGGCATTGCTTTACGCAATTCTGCACCAACTTTTTCAATTTCAAGGTTAGCTGCTTGTTCACGGTAAGCAGTCAATTTTGGACGTCCAGCCTTGTAGTCATTTACAAAGTCATTTGCAAATTTACCATTTTGGATATCTGCCAAAACAGCTTTCATGTTTTCTTTAACTTGCTCAGTAATCACACGTGGACCTGATACATAGTCACCGTATTCAGCAGTGTTAGAAATTGATTGACGCATTTTCTTGAATCCACCTTCATAGATCAAGTCAACGATCAATTTCATTTCATGAAGAACTTCAAAGTAAGCCAATTCTGGGGCATAGCCTGCTTCTGTCAAGACTTCAAAACCTGCTTCGATAAGGGCAGTCAAACCACCACAAAGTACGGCTTGTTCACCAAACAAATCTTCTTCAGTTTCTTCTTTGTAAGTTGTTTCAAGCAAACCAACACGAGCTGCCCCAACACCTTTACACCAGTCCATAGCAATGTTTTTAGCATTTCCTGTAGCATCTTGGTAAACTGCGTAAAGAGCTGGCACACCAAATCCTTCTTCGTAAGTACGACGTACCAAGTGTCCTGGTCCTTTAGGAGCACACATGAAGACATCTACATCTGCAGGAACTTTGATAAATTCAAAGTGGATATTGAAACCATGAGCAAATCCAACTGCATTTCCAGCTTCCAAGTTTGGAGCGATTTCTGCTTCGTACAATTCTTGTTGGATTTCGTCTGGTGCCAAGATCATGATAACGTCAGCCAATTTAGTTGCTTCTGCTACTGTGTAAGTGTCAAATCCATCTTCTTTTGCTTTGTCAAAAGATTTACCTGGACGCACACCAATGATGACATCACGACCTGAGTCACGCAAGTTTTGCGCATGCGCATGTCCTTGTGAACCATAACCGATTACGGCGATTTTTTTACCGTCAAGCGCTGCTACTTTAACATCTTTTTCGTATTCCATTTGAACTGCCATAGTTTTTCTCTCTTTTCTATTTTTATTGCCTTATAGGCTGGTTAAACAAATTTATGCTGGATTTTATACTCATTGAAAATCAAAGAGTATTAGTCGCGGGTAAATCCAGTTGCACCCGTACGAGCGATATTTTTGATACCATATGGTCGAATCACTCGCAATAAAGCTTCACTCTTTTCAGCATTTCCAGTCATCTGAATAGTGATGGAGCTTGGAGCCACATCTACTACCGTTGCACGGAAAGGTTGGATAATGGCCAAGATTTCTGCACGCTTCTCAGCAGGAGCAGATACTTTTACCAAGATAACTTCTCTTTCCAAGTGTGGTTTATCTGTGATATCTCGAATGCGAATCACATCAATCTGACGATTGAGCTGTTTAATGATTTGCTCTACTTCATCATGAGATGCTACATCAATAATGATGGTGATACGAGATACATTGGGGTTCTCTGTCGCACCAACCGAGATACTCTCAATATTGACTTGACGACGAGAAAGGACACCTGTAAAACGATTCAAAACTCCTGAACGGTTTTGCAATCTAGCTGTTAACATTCTACGCATGGAACTTCACCCCCAACATCTCATGATTGCTCTTACCAGCTGGTACCATCGGTAAGACCTGTTCCTTACGAGAAATATCCACCTCAATAAACATGGGCACATCCTCCAGAATGACTTCTAGATCCTTCTCTATCGTCTCTGGATTATCAAATTTATAGTTTTTGATACCGTAAGCCTGTGCCATCAGCTGGAAGTCAGGAAGTGTATCAAAGACTGACTCGGAAGTTCTTCCCTCATAGAAGGATTCCTGCCACTGACGAACCATTCCTAGTGAGTGGTTATTCAGCATGACAACCTTAATCGGCACCTTGTAGATGTTTAGGATAGCTAGTTCTTGGTTGGTCATTTGGAAACCACCATCACCGACAAAAAGAACTACTTCTTTTTCTGGATTGGCAATCTTAGCTCCAATAGCTGCAGGAACACCAAATCCCATGGTACCCAAGCCACCTGAAGTGACCAATTGACGTTCATTTTGATATGGGTAATACTGGGCTGTCCACATTTGGTGTTGGCCAACGTCAGTAACGACAATAGCATCCCCATTCGTCAACTCACCGATTCGTTCAATGACTGCCTGCGGTTGAACCACACGTTCTTTCTTATCATAGGAACGAACGCGGTTCTTGTCCTTAGTGACTTTGTCAATCCACTTTTCAGTATTGTTATGAACAGTTGGTTCTGCCAGTAGCATCTGCAAGGCTTTCTTAGCATCCCCAACCACTGGAATATCTGCACTGATAATCTTACCAATCTCAGCTGGGTCAACATCGATATGGGCAACCTTAGCATTCTTCGCGAAGGTCTTAGGATTTCCGGTCAGACGGTCATCGAAACGGCAACCAATACTAATCATAAAGTCTGCCTCGGTCATGGCAATATTAGCTGCGAAAGAACCATGCATGCCTCCCATTCCGAGGAAGAGTGGATGGCTTGTTGCAATTGTACCTTGCCCCAAAAGACTGGTCACGACCGGAATTTGATAGCGTTCAGCAAATTCATTCAGTTCTTTAGAAGCTTCTGCATAGCTGATACCACCACCTGCCAACAAAACAGGTTTCTTAGCCTTAGACAATTGTTTCAAGATTTTCTTGATTTGCATGTCATTTGGATCAAGTGTCGGTTGGTAACTTGGTAAATCAACTTCTGGTGAATAGATGAAATCTGTCTCTAGGGCTGATACATCCTTTGGCAAGTCAATCACAACAGGACCTGGACGACCTGTCGTTGCGATATGAACAGCTTCCGTAATGATACGGGGAATATCTGCTGTCTCACGAACTTGGTAATTGTACTTGGTAATGGGCATGGTAATACCCACGATGTCCGCCTCCTGAAAAGCATCTTTCCCAATTCCAGCTCGCGCAACCTGACCTGTAAAGACCAAAAGGGGAACGCTATCGCTCATGGCATCTGCAATCCCTGTAATGGCATTTGTTGCTCCCGGTCCACTCGTGACGACGGCAACGCCCAACTTTCCAGTTGATTTGGCATATCCTTCAGCTTCGTGCAAACAACCTTGCTCATGGCGTCCTAAGATGTGGCGAATACCTTTAAAATTGTATATCGCATCATACAAAGGTAAGACCGCACCACCAGGATAACCAAAAATGGTATCAATCCCTAAGTCCCGAAGTGTTTCCAAAACTAGGTCCGACCCCGTCTTAGGAGATTCTAAACTGATTTTCTCCATTGTTCCCCTTTCTCTTCTCTTAAAAAAATAGCTTGTTACTATCATACCATTTTTTCAAAAATTTTCAAGGCAAAAGAGTCAATTTTCTGAATTTTCTATCTAAAAGTGTATTTATGAATCTTTCCCTTATTTTTATTAAGTTATCTACGGAATTAGGAACCTTTATTTACTTTAACTTATCAAATTAGAATATTTTCTTTCTTGGTAGAATTAGTATTTTTCTCACTTAGCGACCAAATTCGTATACTATATTCAGTAAAAATGAATAGTTAAAGACAAAAAAAGGAAGCCACTAAGTGACTTCCTTCTAGAGTGAGGACTGATTAGTCTTCACCTTTGTTTTTCTTAATGATTTCTTCTTGTACTGACTTAGGTACATCTTCGTAGTGGTCAAATACCATCATGAATGTACCACGTCCTTGAGATGCAGAACGAAGAACTGTTGCGTAACCGAACATTTCAGCAAGTGGAACGTAAGCACGAACGATTTGGCTGTTACCGTGTGCTTCCATACCATCTACACGTCCACGACGAGCAGTTACGTGACCCATA